>Ga0209390_10000468_pt1 | contig 79680 bp, 75 predicted proteins | sample BON01_FD_187212 | JGI IMG/M metagenome (GOLD analysis project Ga0209390, IMG submission 187212) | Freshwater microbial communities from Lake Bonney liftoff mats and glacier meltwater in Antarctica - BON-01 (SPAdes) (version 2) | ecosystem: Environmental > Aquatic > Freshwater > Ice > Glacier... | reverse complement strand
CCCCATGTGATCGAGCATGCGTTTCATGAGCGCCATGCCACCCCAGGCGGTGATCTCCTTGTCCGTAAACCGAAGTTCAAAGTCCATAAAGCGCCTTGCACTGAAATCGCGATGCCCTACTTTACCCAGAAATTCAGCATTTCCCCAATTAAATCAATCACTTGGCCTAATGGTTTCCATTAGGCATAGGGGCTAATGGGAAATCTGGGGTAAAAAGACCGGGCGATCTGCAGGCGAAGGTTTCCGTGCCGGGAACCTGGCCAGCGGCGCATGGGGCGCGGCTGGCGCCGATCGGGTCCATGACGCGCACACCCGGTTGGCTGGCCACGTCGTGGTTGATATTCTCAATGCCCATCGCCGCCGCCAGCTAAACCGAAGCGGTCAATGGCCGTTTGCAGGTTCAATCCTTGTAGTTCGGGTCCATCCGGTCGAGCTTGCGCAGCAGTGCCGGCCAGGCCAGCGCGGAGCCCTGACCGGCGGTGGCGGTCCGCATGACCTGTTCCATACCGAGCAGGATCTGCGGGTCGATTGAGGTCAGTTCCTTGCCGCCGGCCAGTGCATCGACCTGGATCCGGCAGGTGTTCTCGAAGATGTACATGGACAGGAATGCGTCGGCAATAGTGCGCCCGACTGTCAGCAGGCCGTGGTTGCGCAGCATCAGGTAGTTCTTGTTTCCGAGGTCGGCCTGCAGTCGCGGCTTTTCTTCGTCGCGCAGGGCAACGCCTTCATATCCGTGGTATGCGAGCGAAGCGAGTACAAACGTCGATTGCTGGCTGATCGGCAGCACACCGTCTTTTTGGGCACTGATGGCAATGCCGGCGCGGGTATGGGTGTGCAGCACACAACCGACGTCCTCGCGTGCCTGGTGAATGGCGCTGTGGATGGTGAACCCGGCCGGGTTCACCGGGAACGGCGAGTCATGGAGCTTGTTGCAGGCCTGGTCGACCTTGATCAGGCTGCTGGCCGTGATCTCGTCGAACATCAGTCCGTACGGGTTGATCAGGAAGTGGTGGTCCGGCCCCGGGACGCGCGCGGTGATGTGGGTGAACACCAGGTCGCTCATGCCATAGGCGGCCACCAGGCGGTAGGCTGCGGCCAGATCGACCCGCAGTTGCCACTCTTCGGCGCTGACAACTTCTCTCAGTGATGGGATATGCATGGTGTGGGCTCCAGCGTAAAAGAGTACCAGTATGGCCGATACCGTGCCGGTTTACGGGCCACCTTGGTGACAATGCGCTTCGTTGCCCGGCGCGCTGTAGCCGATATCGTTTGCCAGCCAGCCAGCCAGCCAGCCAGCCAGCCAGCCAGCCAGCCAGCCAGCCAGCCAGCCGCCCGGGTGGCGCGGAACAGACTGTGTTGTCTAGGCGCCCTGCAGCCGGCCCGCTGCCCACAGTACCTGCTCGACCACGCCTTGCACGCTATTGCGGTGAGCCTCGTCGACCAACGCCCCACGCGCGTCGAAGGCGTCGGCGGCGCGCCCGAGCGCAAATGCCTTCGGTGCGAGCCAACACTGCGAATTGATCAGCAGCGGTGCCAGGTGGCTTTGCGAACGTAGCCCGCCCAGGGCCCCGTTCGATGCGCTGAGCATGCCCACGACCTTGCCGCGAAACGACTTGAAACCGTCGCTCCAGTCCGGATCGGCCTTGATCGGGCTCGTCACCCAGTCAATGGTGTTCTTGAGCAAGGCGGTGTAGGAGCCGTTGTATTCGGGCGAACAGATGATCCATGCCTGATGCTCGAACATCAACTGTTTGAGTCGGACCACATCGGCGGGCGTGCCCTTGGCCTCGAGGTCGGCGTTGTACATCGGTATGTCGAAGTCGGCCAGTTCGATGTGGCTGACTTCGGCGCCGGCGTCGGCCGCCATCAGGGCGGCGACCTTGGCCAGACGCCGGTTGAACGAGTTTTGGCGGGTGCTGCCCGCGAAGACGAGTAATTTCATGGCGTGATTGAAACACAGGTCGGTCGCGGTCTGCGGCGTGCGCCACAGGGTGGAGCGGCGCCGGAGACCATTCGCAAACGATGCGATGAGCGCATCGTTAAAATGTACAAAATATGGAAGATTTGTACAAAATACATGAGTTGCCGTTGAGTGAGTTTCGGGCCAATGCGTCATCGGTGCTCGATCGGGTGCAGCAGGGGCAGACCGTGCGCATCCTGCGCCATGGAAAACCTGTGGCGGACTTGGTTCCGGTGCGCGATGTGGGCACAGACCGTTTGCCCAACTGGAAGCGGGCGTTCGCGCCGGTGCAACTGCCGCCAGGGGTGTCCCTGTCGCAAGCGGTGCTGGAGCAACCCGGGGCGGAAAGCGCGTGAAGGACACCGCCACCTTGGCGGCCCGACGGCAACGACCGATTGCCGACCCGGGCGCTGTTGCCGCGCCGATGGCGGGTATCCGGGTGCTGCTCGATGCATCGGCGCTGCTCAAGCGCTATGCCACCGAGGCAGGTCACGAGCGAGTCCTGGCCTTGTTCGCGCGTGCCGACGGTCTGTTGGTCGCCGCCCATTGCCAGAGTGAAGTCGCGGCTGCCTTGTTGCGGCGCCAGCGCGACGGTTGCCTGTCCAGGCCGGAGTTCGATCGGGTCTGGTCCGCCGCGCGACGGGACGTGGCCGACATGGTTCGAGTGCCGCTCGACGACCATGTCGAACGGTTTGCGTTTGCAGCGATGGAGCACGCGCCGTTGCGTGTGACCGATGCCCTGCATGTTGGCAGTGCGCTGGCGGCGAACGTGGATTTGTTCGTGACCGCCGATCGGCGTCTGGCGCAGGTAGCGCGGCTGTTGGGCTTGCCTGTGGAATGTCTGGACGAAGCAAATCAAGAGATAAAGGAAGAGGTGGCAACGCCATGATGTATCCACAGGAATTCGACGTGATCGTGGTTGGCGGTGGCCATGCCGGGACCGAGGCCGCACTGGCTGCGGCGCGTATGGGCAGCAAGACCTTGCTGCTGACGCACAACATCGAGACGCTTGGCCAGATGAGTTGCAACCCGTCGATCGGCGGCATTGGCAAGGGGCATCTGGTCAAGGAGGTCGACGCCATGGGTGGCGCGATGGCGGCGGCCACCGATGAGAGCGGCATCCAGTTCCGTATCCTCAACTCCAGCAAGGGGCCGGCGGTGCGCGCCACCCGGGCTCAGGCCGACCGTATTTTGTACAAGGCGGCGATCCGGTGCCGGCTGGAGAATCAGCCGAACCTGTGGTTGTTCCAGGGCGCGGTGGACGATCTGATGGTGGAGGGCGACAGGGTGGTTGGCGCCGTGACCCAGATCGGTATCCGGTTTCGCAGCCGCACGGTGGTGCTGACGGCGGGGACCTTCCTGGACGGCAAGATCCATGTGGGCATGAACAACTATGCGGCGGGTCGGGCGGGAGATCCGCCCGCCATGAGCCTGTCGGCCCGGCTCAAGGAGCTGAAGCTGCCGCAAGGCCGGCTCAAGACAGGAACACCGCCGCGGCTCGACGGCCGCAGCATCGATTTGAGCAAGTGTCTGGAACAAGCGGGCGATGGCATGACGGGCGGCATGGGCGACAGGGTGCCGGTGTTCAGTTTCATGGGCTCTGCCCGGCAACACCCGGAACAGGTGTCGTGCTGGATCACCCATACCAATGAACGCACCCACGACATCATTCGCGCCGGGCTGGACCGCAGCCCGATGTTCACCGGCCAGATCGAGGGCGTTGGCCCGCGTTATTGCCCCAGCGTGGAGGACAAGATTCACCGCTTCGCCGAGAAGACCAGTCACCAGATCTTTCTCGAGCCCGAGGGTCTGACGACCCATGAGTTCTACCCGAACGGCATCTCCACCAGCCTGCCGTTCGATGTGCAAATTGAACTGGTGCGTTCGATGGCCGGGTTGGAGAGCGCCCATATCTTGCGTCCCGGTTATGCAATCGAATATGACTATTTCGATCCGCGCGCGCTCAAGACCAGCTTCGAGACCCGTTCCATTGCCGGCCTGTTTTTTGCCGGGCAGATTAACGGTACGACGGGTTATGAAGAAGCCGCCGCCCAAGGCATGTTTGCTGGCATCAACGCTGCATTGATGTGCCGGGGCGAAGCGCCATGGCTGCCACGACGCGATGAGGCCTATCTGGGCGTCTTGGTCGACGACCTGATCACCAAGGGTGTCACCGAGCCCTACCGCATGTTCACCAGTCGGGCCGAGTTCCGGCTGCAGTTGCGTGAAGACAATGCCGATCTGCGTCTGACCGAAATCGGCCGTCGACTGGGCCTGGTCGATGACGCCCGTTGGGAGGCGTTTTGCCGCAAGCGAGACGCTGTTTCACGTGAAACAGAGCGCCTGCGGTCGATCTGGATCAACCCGCGCAACATTACGCCGGCTGACGCAGTGCGTGTGCTCGGCAAAGAGATCGACCATGAATACAGCCTTGCGGAACTGCTGCGCCGGCCCGATGTCTCGTATCAAACGCTGATGTCCCTGGGTGACGGGCAATTTGCACCCAAGGATCTGCAATGGCAGGCGGCCTTTATCGACGGGCAGAACGGCAGCGAAGCGATAAGCCAGGAAGCCCTGTTTGACCAGTCGGTGGTGGAGCAGGTGGAGATCATGGCCCGCTACAGCGGCTACATTCAGCGGCAAAAGGGCGAGGTGGAGCGGGCGGAGGTGTATGAGGGCCTGGAACTGCCCCCCGATCTGGACTACATGCAGGTTCCCGCACTGAGTTTCGAGGCGCGGCAGATCCTCAACCGGCAGCGTCCGCAGACGCTGGGGTTGGCGTCACGCATGTCGGGCATTACGCCCGCGACCATCTCGCTGCTACTGGTGCACTTGAAAAAGCACCGCTCTGCATTGCTCGCAAAGACGCTGTCGCAGGCTGCACCCGCCGATGAGACCGAACCTGGCAAGGTGCCGGTTTGACCGAGGTCACGCTGGAGGCCGGCCTGCGCCAAGGCATTACGGCGCTGGGATTGAGCTTGTCCGACGCACAAGTCCGGCAGCTTCTGGAATACCTGGCCCTGCTTCAAAAGTGGAATCGGGTCTACAACCTGACGGCTGTGCGCGACCCCAATCAGATGTTGGTACAGCATCTGCTGGACAGCCTCTCGATGATCCGGCCGTTGCAGCGGGAGTTGGTGCGCCGCCACAAAGACGCAGCCCCCCGTTTGTTGGATGTCGGTTCCGGCGGCGGCTTGCCGGGCGTTGTGATCGCCGTGTGTTGCCCTAATGTCCGCGTGACCTGTGTTGATGCAGTCGCCAAGAAGGCCGCGTTCGTGCGTCAGGTGGCCGCGAGTCTGGCTCTTGCCAATCTGCAGGCCGAGCATGCACGGGTGGAGTCCCTGGGCGGCGTGTTCGACGTCGTATGCTCGCGCGCGTTTGCGTCGTTGACCGATTTTGTCCAATGGACCGCCAGTTTGCTGGGCAAGGGTGGGTGCTGGTTGGCCATGAAAGGGCAACATCCGGATGACGAGATGGCCGCGCTACCGCTGACCGTCAATGTGTTTCACGTGGAACAACTGACAGTGCCCGGCATGGACGCCCAGCGCTGCATTGTCTGGATAGAGCCCCTGGCCTCTTCCGAATGAGTACTATCACTGCCAGCCAAGCACGCAGCGATAGTGCGGGCCGGCCCAGGGGAAGGCAGTAAACTCAAAGCCCCTCTTCAAGGATCTCCCATGGCTGGTATTGCCGACTACGGTGCATTTGTCATCGCCATCATCGTGTTCCTGCTGATTCCCGGCCCGGGCAACCTGGCCTTAATCACCTCGACCGGCAAGGGTGGAATCCGGGGCGGATTGGCTGCCACCTGGGGCCTGATCGCTGGCGACCAGGTGCTAATCTGGATGGCAGTCGCCGGTGTTGCCGCGCTGTTGACCGCGTACCCTGCCGCCTTTCATGCGGTGCAGTGGCTCGGTGCCGCCTACCTGGCGTGGCTCGGATTGCGCATGGTGGTTGCCAAGGCAGGGGGTAAGTCGGTCTTGCATATGCGCGCTGGCCAGTATGCGCGGCAGTCCTTTCTGATCACCTTGCTCAACCCCAAGGCCATTGTTTTTTATATGGCCTTTTTCCCGTTGTTCGTCGATCCGTCCCGGCACCAAGGGCTGTCTACCTTTGGCGTGATGGCGGTGACGGTTGCCTTGTTGACCTTTGTCTATGGGTTGACGATGACTTTGGCGACCCATTTTCTGGCCGAGCGGATGCGGGCCAATCCGACAGTGTCTCGTGTCATGAACAAGTTGGCTGGTCTGTTCCTGATCGGCTTTGGCGTCAAGCTGGCAGCGGGGTAACGGTCTGCCACCCGCGATCGCTCAAACCAAGGAATCGACCGCATGACCCGAATTTTCTGTATTGCCAACCAGAAGGGCGGGGTCGGAAAGACCACGACCACGGTCAATCTGGCGGCGGGTCTGGCCAAGGTTGGGCAGCGGGTGTTGATGGTCGATCTGGATCCCCAAGGCAATGCCACGATGGGCTCGGGAGTCGATAAACGCCAGCTCGCGGCCAGCGTGTACGACGTGTTGCTGGGCTCGGCCAGCGTGGCACAGGCCCGGGTCACCAGCGAGAAGCTGGAGTCGGCCGGTTGCGGCTACGCCGTGCTGGGTGCGAACCGCGACCTGGCCGGCGCCGAGGTGGAGCTGGTGGGTGTCGAGCGCCGGGAGCGTCGACTCAAGGCCGCGTTGGCCGAGGTTGAGGCCGAATACGACTTCATCCTTATTGACTGCCCGCCGTCTTTGTCGATGCTGACCCTCAATGGCCTGAGCTGTGCGCATGGTGTGATCGTGCCGATGCAGTGCGAATATTTCGCGCTCGAGGGGCTGACCGATCTGGTCAACACGATCCGTCAGGTGCGCGCAAACATGAACAAGGACCTAGCGGTGATCGGCCTGTTGCGGGTCATGTTCGACCCGCGCATCACCTTGCAGCAGCAGGTCAGTGACCAGCTCAAGGCGCATTTTTCCGAGAAGGTATTCAACACCGTGATCCCGCGCAATGTGCGACTGGCCGAGGCGCCTAGCTACGGTGTGCCCGGCGTGGTGTTCGATCCGGTGTCCAAAGGTGCGCAGGCCTACATGGCGTTTGCCGAAGAAATGGTGGCGCGGATTGCCACACTGTGATCGCAGGTGGGGCGCATGACGAGCCCGACCGTTCTCTTGCTGCCCGGTTGGCAGAATTCCGGGCCGGCCCATTGGCAAAGCCTGTGGGAGCAGCAGTACGGATACCAGCGGGTCGAGCAGCATGACTGGATGCGCCCGCTGCGCGGTGACTGGGTGGCGCGATTGCAGGATGTCGTACTCGATAGCGCACAAGGCCAAGGGGCCGAGGTCGCACCACGGATCGTGCTGGTGGCCCATAGTCTGGGTTGCCAGTTGGTGGCGGCATGGGCGCAGTATTCAGGCCTTGGCCACCGCATCATGGGCGCGTTGCTGGTCGCTCCGGGCGATCCGCAACGCGATGAACTCGCCGGGGTGTTGGCGAGCTGGTCCCCGGTCGCGAACCGCACATTGCCGTTCCCCAGCGTCCTGCTGGGCAGCCACGATGATCCGTATTGCAGCCTGGAGCGCGCCCGTTTTTTCGCCCATACCTGGGGTGCCCGGTTTGTCGACTACGGGAACTGTGGCCACATCAATGCCGACAGTGGGCTTGGCCCATGGCCCGATGGCCATGCGCGACTGATGGCCCTGTGCCAGCAGCATAGCCAGTCGGCTGAGCAACCGCGCGCCGCACAGTCGGAACACCCACAACAATAATGCGCATGAGGAGGAGACAGCCATGGTGACCAAGAAATTCAAGGGACTGGGACGCGGGCTCGAAGCCCTGCTCGGGCCTGTTGCCCAGGCCGAAACGCCGGGGACCGGCAGCGATGCAGGGCCAGGGCAGCCGGCCTCACTGCTGCTGACCGACATGGTGCCGGGCCAGTACCAGCCGCGCACCCGTATGGATGAGGGTGCGCTGTACGAACTGGCCGAGTCGATCAAGGCTCAGGGCATCATGCAACCGATCCTGGTGCGCAGGCTCGATCCGGCTGATGGATTGCGGCGCCTGCGCGCGCAACAGGGCCCGGACGCCGGCGGCGGCGACAGCGATACCGTGACGCGCGGCGACCGGCCGATCTACGAGATCATCGCCGGCGAGCGGCGTTTTCGGGCAGCGCGCCTGGCCGGCCTCGACAGTGTGCCGGTGCTGGTGCGCGACGTCGGCGACGAAGCCGCGGCGGCGATGGCCCTGATCGAGAACATGCAGCGCGAAGATCTCAATCCGCTGGAGGAAGCCCAGGGTTTGCAGCGCTTGGTAAAGGAGTTTGGACTCACTCACGAACAGGCTGCCCAGTCCGTTGGGCGTTCGCGCAGCGCGGCCAGTAATCTGCTGCGACTGTTGCAACTGACCGAGCCGGTGCAGACCATGCTGATGGCAGGTGACATCGAAATGGGCCATGCGCGGGCCTTGCTGGCGCTGGACCGTTCGTCGCAGATCACCGCGGCCACCCAGATCGCCACGCGCAAGATGTCAGTGCGCGAGGCAGAGGCGTTGGTCAAGAAACTGAGCGCCGAATTTGCACTGACCTCGCCCAAACCCAAGACGGAGAAGTCGCGCGACCTGCGCCGGCTGGAAGAGGAGTTGTCGGATCTGCTGACCGCCGAGGTCGAGGTGCGCATCAAGAAACGTGTCAAGCGCGGCGGCCGGATGCTGGAACTCGGCGAGGTAGCGATTCAGTTCGGTTCGCTCGAGGAACTCAACGGGCTGATCGACAAACTCAGCCCTGGTGGCTCGCGCTGACGCTGCGCAGCGGGCTACACACGCATGGCGCCGCGCCTGCCCTGGCCATTGCCGGCTGCCCTTGCCTGGGGCCTGTGCTGGCTGGTGTTTCTGGCCGGGCAGCGACTCGGGCTGCCGGCGGCTGCTGCGCTGGTTGGCGCTGCGTTGCTGGGCCTGTTACTCAGTCTGGCGGGCAGCAGTTGGTGGCGCCGGCTGATCGTCGCTGCGGGTTTCCCGATGGCACTGATCGCCAGTGGCGCTGCCGTGGTGCCGGGTTGGGTCTGGCTGGTGTTGCTGGTGCTGGTGCTGCTGGTATACCCGGTCAAGGCCTGGCGCGACGCGCCGATTTTTCCCACGCCGGCGGGCGCCTTGCTGGGGCTGGCGCAGCAGCTGCCACTGCCGGAGCAGACACTGGTGCTCGACGCCGGTTGCGGCCTGGGACACGGTCTGCGCGCATTGCGCGCCGCGTATCCCCTGGCACGACTTGAAGGCATCGAATGGAGCTGGCCGCTGCGCGCATGGTGCGGCCTGCGTTGCCCCTGGGCCAGGGTGCGCCACGGCGATATCTGGCGTGCCAGCTGGCAACCGTATGGCATTGTCTACCTGTTCCAGCGACCCGAGAGCATGGTCCGGGCCGTGGCGAAGGCCCGGGCCGACATGGCCGACGGCGCGTGGATGGTGAGCCTGGAGTTCGAGGCTACGGGTCTGCATCCGGACGTGGAACTGCGCTTGCCCGATGACCGCCCGGTCTGGGCTTATCAGTTGCCATTCCGGGACCGGTCTGCCGGCGGGGCCGCGCCGCACGGGACGTGATGCTGCGTGCCGGCGTGCCGTCGTAAAGTCGTCGTAACATAGGGTCCTACTAATGCGGAGAGTCGCCGTGAGCCCCACTGATCCCAGCCAAACAAGCGCAGAAACCCGGCCTGCTGCCGATCCCGCAGAGCATGGCGATGCAGCGCAGCAAGACAGTCTGATCAATGCCCTGGTACTGGCCATGGCCACGATGGCCGAGCCGAATGAGGCCGGTCACCATATCCAGCGCATTGGGCTCTATGTGCAGGCGCTGGCGAATCAGTTGCGCCAAAACGCGCCGTATGCCGACCAATGGCCTGACGCCACGCTCGACGCCATGGTGCGCGCCAGCGCGCTGCATGACATCGGCAACAGCGCGGTGCCCGATCGCATTTTGCTCAAGCCGGGCGCCTTGTCGCAGGAAGAGCTTGACGTGGTGCGCAACCATCCGGTCATCGGACGCGACATCATCGACCAGATCAGGCGCACGGCGGGTGGAACGTCCTTGCTTCTCGATATGGCGCAGCAGATCATCTACGGTCACCATGAGCGCTGGGATGGCCAGGGTTATCCGCAAGGCCTGGCGAGCGACGCGAACCCCACCCCCGCACTGGTGATGGCTATCGTCGATACCTACGACGCCATGACCAGCGACCGGGTCTACCGTGCCGGCATGCCGCACGACAAAGCCATACAGCTGATCTTCCAGGAGCGTGGCGCACAGTTCGCGCCCGACATGGTCGATGCTCTGATCGAGATTCAGCACGAATTTGCCGATATTGCGCGTCGCCTCGTCGACAGCGATACCGATCTGCAGAAGAAATTCGATTACCTCGCCAAGGCGATCGCTGAAAGTCCGTAGAACGAACAAGCAGCGACCGCGCATGGCCTTCCCCGAGCCGTCGAAAGTCCCGGCACCACAGGATCGGCGATGTGCCGTTGCCCGACAGCGGAGCCGAACCATTGTCGAACCCGTCTGGCATCCCGTTGCAGGGGATGACGGGTGCGCGCGGGAGTGGTATCTTCGCCACATCCGTATCGGCGCTCCACTTGCGCCGTGCGGCGTCAAGCGCGCCGTTGTTCCAGCCAGCAAGGAATGCCCATTTGTGAAACACCTTGATACCGCCGCGGAAGGCATGTCAACTGACGGCTGTTACGGGCCGCACCCCGGCCCCTCTGCGTCCGCATTCGACCCGGCCATCAAGCGGCTGCGCCCATTGACCATGAATCACGCTGCATGACCATTGCCTCACCCCAGCCGGAGTCGTTGTTCGCGCGTGCGCTGATAGTCGAAGACCTGGACGAGCCCCGACAGTGGCTGGCAGAGCTGCTGCCACGTGCTTTACCCGAGGTGGGGCAGGTCGATACCGCAGCCACGCTGGCGCAGGCGCGCGAGCGCATGGCCGAGTTCGACTACGGCCTGGCGCTGGTCGACTGGGGTCTGCCGGACGGCACTAGCGAGGAACTCATCAGCGAACTGGTAGCGGCCCGCCCGGCTGCAGCGGTCATCGTCGCGACCATCCACGACAACGATTCCCATGTGTTTCCGGCCCTGCGGGCTGGCGCCACCGGCTATATCCTGAAGTCGCAACCCAGCGCGGTCGTGGTGTCGCAACTGCAGCGTATCCGGCTCGGCGAGCCGGCGCTGTCGCCGTCCATCGCGCTGCGCATGCTGCAGCATTTTCGCGATCTGCCCAACAGCTACGTGAACCGACCCATCAGTGGCTGGCCTCCATTGGCAGCACCTGAACCCGTCGTCGCGCAGCGCCAGCTGACAGAGCGCGAGGTTGATGTGCTGCGCCTGATTGGTAAGGGATACAAAGTGCCGGAGGCGGCCGGTCTGCTGGGCATCAGCGCACACACCGTGACCAGTTACGTGCGCGATATCTACCGCAAGCTCGACATCTCGTCGCGCGCCGAAGCGGCCGTGGAGGCGGCGCGGCGCGGGCTCGTCAGCTGACCACACCCGGGCCTGTCGGGGTCGTGCGGGCGTGGTGACGGCGCTCCGGGCGCTCCAGCGGCGGATCGATCCGCAACTCCAGCAGCACGCGGCAGCCCGCCGGCGCGCCGCCGTAACTGGCGATGTCGAGCCGTGCGCCGATCTGGCTGGCCCGGTGCCCCATGTTGCGCAGCCCGCGCTGGTTGCGCAATGTGTCCTGCTGCGGCAGGCCGCGACCGTCATCGTGCGCGTCGATGACCAGCCAGCTCTGCGCGTTGCGCGTCAGCCGCCTGGCCTGCACATGCAGGTTTCGGGCCTGTGCATGCTTGACGACATTGGTCGCCGCCTCCTGCAAGATGCGCATGATCTGCAGCAGCACGTCGCTGTCGAGCTGCAACCCGTCGATGGAGTCGTCCATGTGCCAGTGCAGCTGCACACCGGCCGCGCCCAGCCGGTTGTCCCATCGGTTGCGCCAGGCGGCCAGTGCCGACGTCACGTCAGAGCCGATGTCGGCGCTGTCCATCAGCATGCGCAATTCGTCCATGCCGTCCTGCAGCGATTGTGCGATCTGATCGCGGCTCAGTGCCGAACGTTCGACTCCGCGCAGCGCGGTCATCAGCTGCGCACCCAGCCCGTCGTGCATGTCGCGTAGCAGCCGCTCGCGTTCCTGCAACCGGGCCGACGACAAGGCGCGCGCCATTTCCGTGTTGCGCAGTTGCTGGTAACTTTCCTCGAGTTCGGACGATTTTTCGGCGACGCGCTGCTCGAGTTCGAGGTTGCTGTTCTCGGCACGGTTGAGCGTCGAGATGATGTAGTCGCCCGAAATCAGTGCGTACACCAGCAGCACCGCGGTGAAGCCCCAGAATAGATAACTCAGGCCGGTCGGTGCAATGGTGCCGGTGACCAGCGCCATGTCGTGTGCCGCAGTGGCGATCAGTCCCACATAGGCCGCGATCGTGGCGCACCGGTGCAGCGGCGACAACCAGATACGCTCGGACCCTATCCACCAGATGGTGGCCAGCAACAGGCCCAATGCCCATGCCTGGGCATAACCCCGCGCCAGCATGGCGCCGCTATCAAACAGCACGCTGAGCGCGAGCGCAAGGCTGCTGCTGACGATGGCGAAAATCAGGATCCAGCGTGGGCGGCGTCGCCAGTCGTCGCCATAGGTGGGCGCGGCGCCCGCTGGGCTGCGCTGCACGATGATCGTCAGTGTCGCCGCACACAGCGCCACCGCCGTGAGCAGAATATTGAATGGGTTGAGTTGCTCGAACCAGATCGGTGAGACATAGACGTTGCGGTCGTAAAAGGCAAGCGCCCGTACGCTCCAGGACACGCAGGCCAGCGTCATCCACAGGAACCCCAGGTCGTGGCGCCGTTGCAGCCACAGCACACCCGCCATCAGTGCGAGCACCAGCATTACGCCGGCGGCGGCGTCGGTGTACCCGACGACACGGTCCAGATTGGCCAGGGCCGTGGGCAGCAGCGCGTTGGCCGGGCCCAGCGTCATTGCGGCCAGTCCGACCGGTATGTAGGGCAGGGTCAGCAACCGGATCTCCACGGTGCGTGCATCCTGCGGCAACGCAAGCAGGTTGGGTATGCGCCCGTTGAAGATCAGGTCGCCCCGCCCCTGGGTCGCGGTGTCGTGCAGGCTCGGCTCGTACCAGTGCTGCGTGAGCAGCGACCCAATCGGCGCACCGAGCGCATTGGCGACGAATGGCGCGCCGACCCGGAACAGTGACAGCGCCACGCTGGGTGACCCTGCGCAGCGCGACACATCGATCTCGTAACGCAGGGCGATCTGTTCGTTGCGCCATGCATTGGGCAGCGTGTCGGGCAAGGCGACCATGGCGTCGCTCAGGACCCGTGTTCCCCGGGTCGCCACGCGCCGGGCTTGCAAGACGGGTATTGCGTCGGTACACGCGGCGCCGGCTGCTATCGACGGCTGTGCCATGTCTTGTGCGTGCAGTCGGCCATGGTGGCCACCCAATACCATCAGCAGCACTGCCAGGCCCATGCACAGCCAATTCCGGACGGCGCCACCTGGCGATGTCATGGTCTTGACGGCGTCCGGGGTCGCACGCCAACGCTGCCATACAGCGCCTTGCCTGCGCCATCCCGTCGTCGCATGCCTACCATCGCCCCGGCGGTTACATAGCGAAGATCTTGCCCGGGTTCATGATGTTGTCGGGGTCCAACGCGCGCTTGATGGTGCGCATCATGTTCACCGCGCCATCGCCGGCCTCGGTCAGCAGGAAATCCATCTTGTGCAGGCCCACGCCGTGTTCGCCGGTGCAGGTGCCATCCAGGCGCAACGCACGCGACACCAACTGGTGGTTGAGCTGCTCGGCGGCCACCCGCTCCTCGGGCTTGGCTGGATCGAGCAGGTAGCCGAAATGGAAATTGCCGTCGCCCACATGGCCGACCAGGAAATACGGAATGCCCGACGCGTCTGCCTCGGCCACTGAGTCGAGCAGGCAGTCGGCCAGGCGCGAGATCGGCACACAAGTGTCGGTCGAGATCACCTTGCAGCCGGGGCGCGATTGCACCGCGGCGAAGTAGGCGTTGTGCCGCGCCGTCCACAGGCGCGTGCGTTCCTCTGGCGTGCTGGCCCACTCGAAGGCGTTGCCGCCATGGTCGCTGGCGATTTCCTGCACCGTTTCTGCCTGCTCCTTGACGCCGGTGGGCGAGCCGTGAAACTCCATCAGCAGCATCGGCTCCTCGCGCAGGCCGAGGTGCGAATGGGCATTGACCATGCGCACCGAGTTGTGGTCGATCAACTCGACGCGCGCGATGGGAATCCCCATCTGGATCACCTGGATGGTGGTGCGCACGGCAGCCTCGATACTGGGGAAGGAGCAGATAGCCGCCGACACCGCCTCGGGCAAGGGATAAATGCGCACCGTAATCTCGGTGATGACCCCCAGCGTGCCTTCGCTGCCCACCATCAGCCGCGTCAGGTCGTAACCGGCGGAGGATTTCCTGGCCCGGGTGCCGGTGCGGATCACCTGGCCGCTGGCGGTGACCACTTCGAGGCTCAGCACGTTCTCGCGCATGGTCCCGTAACGCACTGCGTTGGTTCCACTGGCGCGGGTCGCGCTCATGCCTCCGATGGTGGCGTCGGCGCCTGGGTCGATCGGAAAGAACAGGCCTGTGCTCTTGATCTCTTCGTTGAGCTGCTTGCGCGTCACGCCCGGCTGCACAGTGACGGTGAGATCCTCCGCATTGACCGACAGCACCTTGTTCATGCGGCCCAGGTCGATGCTGATGCCACCCTGTACCGCGAGCAGATGGCCTTCGAGCGAGGAGCCGACACCGAACGGAATGACCGGCACCTTGTATTGGCTCGCGAGCGTGACGACCTGCGCGACCTCTGCCGTATTCTCGGCAAACACCACAGCCGCCGGTGGCGGTGCGTCGAAAGAGGACTCATCGCGCCCGTGCTGCTCGCGCACCACGAGGGCGGTGGAGCAACGTTCGGCGAAGCGCGCCTTGAGCGCGTCGATCAAGGCCTGTGGTACGTTGCGCTGGGCGATCTCGGGCAGCAGGTGGCGGGTGCTTGCAGGGGCGTTCATCGGGTCTCTCCTGATAATCAGCAAGAGTGTACGCCGCCACGCCGGCTCGGGCACGGTTCGGTTGCGCTGTCGCTGCAGGTCGATGCCGACAGTGGCCTCATCGCCGTGCACGACCAGGGTGCCGGCGTTGCGGCGCTGAGCCAGCGTTATGCCAGCGGCAAGGCGGCTTCATCCGCCTGCGTGTGGTTCTGTGTTGGGGCTGCGCATACCCCGTGCGCCCGGGTCGCAGTCCGATGGCGGGCTAGGGCGACAATGCGCGAAGGACTAACTGGAGATACAACCATGGGCAAACGCCTGACACAGATCGCCACCCGCACCGGTGACGATGGCACCACCGGTCTGGGCGACAACACCCGGGTTCCGAAAAACGACCTGCGGGTGCACGCGATGGGCGATGTGGACGAACTCAACTCCCATATCGGGCTGTTGCTGTGCGAGCCCATGCCTGAGGGCGTACGCACCTTGCTGGTCGAGATCCAGCACCAGCTGTTTAACCTGGGCGGCGAATTGTCGATTCCTGGTTTCGAGTTGCTCAAGCCCGAGGCTTTGCTGGCGCTGGACGAGGCGCTGGCCGACCACAACGCAGAACTGCCGAAGTTGCAGGAGTTCATCTTGCCTGCTGGCACCCGCGCCGCGTCGCAGGCGCATGTCTGCCGTACCGTGGCGCGCCGCGCCGAACGCGCGGTTATCGCGCTGCAGGGGCGCGAAGAACTCAAGCCCACGCCACGCCAATACTTGAACCGGCTCAGCGACCTGATGTTTGTGCTGTCCCGGGTGCTCAATCGCCACCGCGACGACGGCACTGTGGGCGACGACGTGTACTGGAAAAGCGAACGGCTGGCGCGGGGCGAAGCGCAAGGCGACTGAGTGCAGCCCCATGGCGTGGGCATAATCGCGCTGTCTCAGCCCCTGAACAGTTCGTCCAGCGACCGGTCCCAGGTAAAGCCGGGAAACAATCGGTCCAGGTCGGTGGCGCCCAGGCCCTGGGTGGCGCGCAGTACCTGGGCAATGACGGCGCGGTAGTCGTTCAGCACCGGCAGGTCGCGGTTGTCATGCAGGTTGCCACTGGCCAGTCCGTTCCAGCCGCCATGCCAGCGCCCACCCTGCACCCGCGAACCCAGTAACCACATCGCATTGCCGTGACCATGGTCGGTGCCGCGGGTGCCGTTCTCGGCACAGGTACGGCCGAACTCGCTGGCTACCAGAACCACGTCGTCAGGCTCCGAAAAGTCGCGCCGCAGTTGCGCCATCGCGCTGGCCAGCGCACCCAGGTTGTTGGCCAGCGCGCCGCTGGCGCCACCTTGGTTGGCATGGGTGTCCCATCCGCCTGCCGACAGGAAACCCAGGCGCAAGGCGCGATTGCCGCGCATCAGCGTGGCCAGGCGCCGTCCGTCTTCCAGCAGGCTTCGCGCGGGGCCTGCACCGTTGTTGGCGGCCTGCATTTCCCGGGCGCGCATGTCGGCGCCGTTGTTTATCCCGTCGGCCATGCGCAATGTCTCGGCAGTCTGCATCCGGCTCTCGGCGCCAACCCGGAAGCTGCGCGACAACGCGTCCTCGCCCGAATACAGGCTCAGCATGGCCTGGCGTGCACCGGGGCTGGCCAGCGCACCGCTGCGGGTGGCCGCCGCGCCACGTCCCACCCGTTGCACCGGGGCCTCGCCTGCCAGGATGGCCGGGTTCGCCTCGCCGACACCCAGCGCCAGCGTGGCTGACGGATTGCTGCCGCGCGTGTTGCCCTGCCAGCCGGCGAGCTGGTTCATCCATCCCGAGGCCTGTGAACTCTTGCCGGGGATGCCGACCTCCCAGTAGCGCTGGGCATCGAAGTGCGAGCGGGTGGCGTCGGGTGATCCAGCGGCGGGCAACACGGCGAGTACGCCCTGCCGCCACAGTGGCAGCAGTGGCGCCATCGTCGGGTGTAGTCCGAACGACGCGTCCAGCGCCAGTGCGCTCCGATCGCTGCCGTCGGGTACCGGGATGGCGATGCTGGGCCGCAACGCGTAGTAGTCGCGGTCGGCAATGGGCACCAGCGCCGACAAGCCGTCATAGGCGCCGCGCAGAAACAACAGGATCAGCCGCCCCCCGCTATCAGCGCGGGTTCCGCTGCCCTGGCCTGTCTGAGACAGGGCCATCATCGGCGCCGCCCAGGCGCCGGTCAGGCCGGCTGCCAACCCCAGCCAACGGCGCCGGTTGATCGGATATCCGGTTTCAAACATCGTGCTGCCTCATTTGCGCATGAAGTCGGCGCTGGCCAGCATCAGGCCGGCACGCATGGGCGCCGCCTGATCGGCGATCACGTCCAGTGTGTGCTGGCCCAGGTAGGGCCGCAGGAACGCTGGTTCATCGGTTTGTCGTGCCAGCGCCAGCGCGAAATCAGCGCGGCGGGTCAGCGCCTCGGGAACCAGCCAGGTGGCGGCGTCGAAGGCATAACCGTCCGGTGTCTGCCAGCCATGCACCGGTTGCCCCACACTATTAAGGTAAGCCAGCGTGAGTCCGGTGCGGCGCAGATGCGCGCTTGAGAGCACGGGTTCTGCTGCGCTGGCCTGCACCACCGTCAATGCCGACAAGGCGAAGTCCATTGGTGTCTTGAACAGCTGGTTGGCAGGGACCCAGAAATCGGTCGACGCGAACAAGGCCCGTAAAACTGCGCGCAGGTCGCCCTGGGTCGACAGGAACACGTCGCTGAGCGTACGAACCAGTTGTGGTGACGGATCGTCGGCCACAAAGAACTGGGCCAACCGCCTGCTGACGCGCCTGGCCGTGGCAGGTTGTCGGGCCAGCATGCGGATGGCGTCCTCGCCCTCGCGTTCGCCGCCGGCAAGCAGGCTGCGCGGAAAGTCCTGCCCCAGCAGACGCTTGCGGCTGTTGTCATGCAGGCGGGCCGCGAAGCGGAATCCGTCGCTGTCGTTGGGCGACACCGTCCAGCCGGTGAGGATGCGCGCCAGCGCGCGCACATCGGTTTGGTTGTAGCCGCCGTCGACGCCCAGCGTATGCAGTTCCATCAGCTCGCGGGCATAGTTTTCGTTCAGGCCACGGGTGCCGCCCTGCCGGCCAGGCGCGCCGTCAGCGACGCTCTGAAACTGGTCCAGGTAGAACAACATCGCCGGATGGCGCGCGCTGGCCAGCAGCAGGTCTTCGAACTTGCCCAGTGCATGGGAACGCGCCACATGCACGGCATAGTGGCCGACAAACGGGCGCACCGGCCCCTTGCCGCCATACACGTTCAGGTGGTTGAACCAGAACTCGGTCATGCGCGCCAGCAACGGGTTTTCCAACTCCGGCTGGCTGGCACCGACCAGCCTCCATGTGGCTGCCTGGCGCACCATTGTCTGGCTGAACCGCAGCGGGTCCTGGTCGTTGACGAAGCTCGCGCGGGTGTACGGCGAGGGCGTTTTGTCGTTGCTGGCATCGGCCTTGCGCAGCTGGCGTGCCTCGCGCTCCTGGCGCGCGCGTGCAAACAGTGTGGCCAGTGGCGCGTCGATATCGGCCACCTCTGTCGGTAGCTGTGGTGCCTGTTGCGATTGCGCATAAGCGACGTCGACTTGCGCCTGTGCCCAGGCGCGGGCACTGGCCAAGTCGCGCACGGATTGCGCCAGCAGCGGCGTCGGCCCGTAACCGACCCGCGACAGTACGCGCCAGGCGGCGGCCGACGGACCCAGGGTGTCTACAGCCGGTTGTTGCGCCCGCAGGGCCATAGGCGGCACCAGGGCTGCCAGCGCCAGCGCCTGGACGACTGTGCGGCGGCTGGGGGCGGACGGCAATGGGTGGCGCATGGTCATGACGGGCTAAGGCCAGCGCGCGTGGCGTACCGGTTTGCTGTTGCACATAGCCATGCAACGCGCCATGCCCCAGATCGGTTGACGCGGCAGGCGTCCCATTTACGCATCTTTACCTGGACCGATGTCGCAGCTGCCGGTGCCCGCCTTGCTGTCAGCGCGGCGCCAGCACCGCCATCGTGATGCGCGACACGCAGGTCATCTCGCCGGCGTCGTTGTGCATGTCGATCTGCCACACATGGGTGCTGCGCCCGATGTGGATCGGTCGCGTGATGCCCGTGACCCAGCCACTGGTGGCGCCCTTGAGGTGGTTGGCGTTGATGTCCAGCCCCACACAGCGGTGGCCTTCGGCCACCGAATAGGCGGCGCCGCAGGACCCCAGTGTCTCGGCCAGCACCACCGATACGCCGCCATGGAGCAGGCCATATGGTTGCCGGGTGCGTTTGTCGACAGGTATCCGGGCACGGATGAAGTCGTCGCCGACCTCGAGAAACTCCATGCCAAGCCATGCTACGGCGGTGTCGACATGGATTGCGACGAGGGCGTCGATGCTGATGGCTTTCTTCCAGATGCGCATGGGAGGTCCAGGTAATAGGTTGACGGCAACTATAGCCACCTGAATACGGTGTGGGCGAGCCGGATGCGACTGCATGGCCGGGCCCGCAGCACGCTGTTTTCGGCTCGCGAGGCATGGACGGCGCAATGCGCCGGCGCGCGCGGATCCGCCACCGTGCCAATGACGCGTGCTCCTACCGTCCATCCCGGCCGCCGCTGGAACCTTGCGTTTTTGTGCATGTGCCGTTCCAATAGGCGACGGGGTGCTCTGCACGGTGCGACTGTTGCGGGCGCAATTTGCCTTGGCATCGGGCCTGGTCCGGCAGTGATTCCGGCCTTGCCCCCGGCGCCAACAACCAGGTTCCGATGGCTTGAAAAGCGGACTTTAAAACAACTTGACGAAGGGGAGAGGCAGCACATGTCCAATGAAGGTTTTGTCGCGTCACATGAACGCGACGCCAGTTTCGAGCGGGGCCTGCGCTCCTTCTTCGAATACCGCGATCTCGGCATCAAGCAGGCCACGCAGGGCCGTGTCGCGGCCCATGTCATCCGGGCCGCGGCCGGTACCGAGTTTTCCAGTCAGCCGCATCGGCATGCCACGCAATTTCAGATGGTGTACGTGCTCAAGGGCTGGATCGAATTCGAGTACGAGGGCCAGGGCGTCGTGCGTCTCGAGGCCGGCTCCTGCGTGCACCAGCCGCCGGGCATTCGCCATCGCGAACTCGGCCATAGCGAAGACGTCGAGATGCTCGAGGTCGTACTTCCGGCCAGTTTTACAACCGAAGTGGTTGCGTCGGTCAGCGATTGATGTGACGTCTGCCGAAGACGGCTGTCAACAGACCCGAAAAAACCGCATCTCCACCCGGTCCGGAAAACGCGCACCAGTGCCGATGAAAATACTTTCGCTCAACCAGCGCAGACGGTCACCGGACACTTCGAAGGTGGGCACGCAGCGAAAGTAGATTGCTTGTGGGTCGACCGCCTCGCCGCGCACCAGGCGGGCGATTTCTTCGACACTGCCGCGGCGCAGTGCGCGGTTCTGCACGAAGACGTGTTGCCCCGTATGTTCGGGGCCGTCGAGCGCGATCAGGTACCGCGCGTCCAGGTCAGCGCAGGTGTCGGATACGACGATCTGGAAGTCGGCGCCACCAGGCAACACCCGCCCTCGCAGCTGCGGGCCGGTCACAGTGCCGCCGGTGATCGGGATGATGCGTCGCCGTCCGCGGCTGTTCAGGCCCGTCACCATGCCGGCCTCGCTCGGCGTTGCGACAAATACCGTGAGGTCGGCGACGAATTCCAGTTCAGGCGTGGGTAAGGGCATGGTCACGAAGAAGAAGGTGCCGCTGTAGTTGTCGTTGCCGATGTTGCCGGCAACACGGTGCCCCGACACTCCCCGAAACCGATCCGCACCGCGCCGGTCGCCTCGCACCAGCCGCGGAAGATCACGCTGTCGCCGTCTTCCAGAAAGTGCCGCTGCTCGGCTGGTTCGCTGCCGCCTTCCAGTGTGACTGGCTGGGTGCCGCCTTTGGTCAGTTCGATGATGGCGCCGGCCTGGTCCGGGCTGGGGCCACTGATGGTGCCGCTGCCCAGCAGATCGCCCGGCTGCAGGTTGCAGCCGCCCATGGTGTGGTGCGCCACCATCTGCGCCACCGTCCAGTACTGGTGCTTGAAGCTGGTACGCGACAGGCGCGCAGGTGGGTCGTCGTTGGTCTGGCGCTGCGTGGTCTGCAATGCCACTTCAAGCTGGATGTCCAGAGCGCCCTGCTTGCGGTTGCTGTCGGCGTCGAGGTAGGCCAGCGGCTGTGGTTCACCGTCGGTGCGGGTCCACGCTTGCCGGAAGGGCAGCAACGCCTCCATCGTGACGATCCATGGCGAGATGGAGGTGGCGAAGTTCTTGCCCAGGAACGGGCCGAGCGGGTTCATCTCCCAGAACTGGATGTCGCGTGCCGACCAGTCATTGAGCATGCAGATGCCGAAGATATGCGCCTCGGCCTGCGCTAGTGCTATCGGTTGCCCTTGCGCATTGCCGACCCCGATGTGCACACCGAGTTCGAGCTCGTAGTCGAGCCGCGCGCAGGCGCCGTAGACCGGCGCTGTGGCGCCGGGCGGCATCGCCTGGCCCATCGGGCGCACAAACTGCAGCCCGCTGACGCCGATGCTCGAGGCGCGGCCGTGATACGCGATAGGCATCCAGCGGAAGTTGGCGGACACCGGGTCGTCGGGGCGTATCAACGCTCCGACGTTGCGCGCGTGGTCGAGCGAGGTGTAGAAGTCGGTGTAGTCGCCGATGCGGTTGGGCAGCGCGAACTCCACCTCCTGCTGCGGCACCAGGCAGGCGCGCGTAATGCTCACCATGTCGGGCGTGGCATCGCGCTCGAGCAGCGCGAACAGCGCATGGCGCAGCGCCTGCCAGGTCTTGGGGCCCATGGCCAGGAAGTCGTTCAGCGTCTCACGCGCGCAATGCTGCGCGGCCTGCGCCACGAGACCGCTGAGCCCCGCGGTGCCGGCCAGCGCGCCCAGGTCGACGACCTGGTCCCCGATGGCCACGCCACCACGGAAGGTCTCGTCGCTGCCCCGGCGGCGGAACACTGCGAACGGCAGGTTCTGGATTGGGAAGTCGCTGTCACCGGTGTTGGCCGATGGCAGCCAGCTCGATGCGCCAGGGTCGTGGGTGTGATTGCGTTGGGTCATGGCGGGCAGTGCGATTCAGGCGGCGGACGTCAGCCGCTCGTCGAAGATGGCCACCGCGCGTGTCCAACCGGCCGACGCGCCGCGGATCTTGTGTGGAAAACAGGAGATGAAGAACCCGGTCGGTGGCAACACCTCGAGGTTGTGCAACTTTTCGAGATGGCAATAACCGATGTCGCGTCCGGCCTTGTGGCCTTCCCAGATCAGCGAGGCGTCCTGGGTCTCGCCATACTTTTGTGCGGTGTGCACGAACGGTGCGTCCCAGCTCCAGGCATCGGTGCCGGTCAGGCGGATGCCACGCTCGAGCAGGTACATCGTGGCCTCGTAACCCATGCCGCAGCCCGACGCCACATAGTCCGGCTGGCCATACCGTTTGCCGGCACGGGTGTTGACGACGACGATCTCCAGCGGCGACAACGTGTGGCCGATGCGTTTCAACTCGGCCTCGACGTCGGCAGCGGTGACGACATAACCGTCGGCCAACTGGGTGAAGTCGAGCTTGACGCCCGGCTGGAAACACCACTCGAGTGGTACTTCGTGGATGGCGATCGATTTTTCCGGTTTGCCCAGCGCCTTGTTCATCGTGCTGTGGAAATGGTAGGGCGCATCCAGGTGCGTGCCGTTATGCGTCGACAGACTGACGGTCTCGACCGCCCAGCCTTCGCCGTCGGGCAGGTCCTCTTTCTTCAGTCCGGGGAAGAATGGTTCGATCTGCGCGAAGGTGTTCTCGTGCGTGAAGTACTCAATCTTGGGCGCGAACGCCGGTGGGTCGCTAAGCACGTCGTTTTCCAGAAATATCGAGAGGTCAACGAATTTGCGGGTCATGGTGGTTTTCTCCTGTCAGGATGTTGACGATGTGTGTCTGCCGGCGGTGGTATGCGCCATGCAATATTGGCAGCCCGCGGCCCCCAACTGCTGGTAGGCCGGGGAGCCGTCCGGTGTGATGCCGTTGCTACGTCCCATGGTGTCAGCGCTCGTTCCAGTGCACCAACGGCAGGCCCGGCACCGGCGAGGTGAAATACGGGATCTTCGTGCCCAGCAGGCTGCCGAGGTAGACGGTGCGCAGGTCAGGACCGCCAAAGGTGATGCTCGCCATCCACGGTGCGACGGTGCCGCGGGCGCGCGCCATGTCGTCCGGTGTTGCAGTGCCGGCCGCCATCTTGTCAACCAGGTTGCGGCTCGCGGTTGCGTCGCCATCGTCGAGCAGCAGCAGCTTGTCACCTCGTGGCGTTAGCGCGACCAGCTGATCCACCATGACCAGCGTGCACCACAGGTTGCCATGGCTGTCAAAGGCGATGCCGTCCGGCGGGCCCCCGAGGTTGGACGGGCCGAACACTTCACGATCCGTCAACTGCACGCCGTCCGGATGCGATGCGTCCAGCCGCATGCGGGTGATGCACGGCCCGGTCGTCTCGACGATGTACATCCACTCCTCGTGCGCGTCGAGCCGGATCTCGTTGGTGAAGTAAAAATCGTCCGCGACGACGCGAATCCCGCGTCCGGGTTCAATCACGGCGATATAGCCGTCGCACACCCGGCTTGCCGCGGCGCGGGTCCATGGGTTGGCGCGGGTCGACACCGTGATCCAGATGCGGTCCTTCGAATCGCGCAACACGAAGTTCACCTTGCCGATCGGTTTGCCGTCGATCTGGTCGAACAAGGTGCGGGTGTCGCCTTCGCGCGTCATCACCTCCAGCAAGTCGGTGCCGAAGTTCGATATCAGGATGTCGCCGTTGGCCGCGAATGCCAGGCCGTTGGGCAGTGTGCCCTGGGTGAACTTGGCCTCGAACGCATCGGCGCTGTCGACAGCGGCTTGCTGAAAACGGGGGTCGGCGCGTTGCCCGATGAAGCGCTGCGTTCCATCACGCTCGATACAGGTCACGCCGCCGCGCGCGTCGGCGGCCCACAGCGTGCCGTCGGGTTCGGCGAGGATGCATTCCGGGCGTTGCAGGTCGTGACCCGTGGTGCGGATCGCGGAGCGGTCCACGGTGAAGCCGGCCAACGGGTTGGAGTTGGTGGATCGGTTCGGCATGGCTCAGGTTCCGTTCGATGAGGCGCTGCTCATTTGAGCAGCACCAGGCTGATCTGTGGAAACACCATCAGCAGTCCCAGGACCGCCAGCATGATCAGTGTGAACGGTGCCGTTCCCCTGAAGATGTCGCCAAGCGAAATACCGGGTTCAGACAAAGTGCTCTTGATGACGAACACCGACAGGCCGAACGGCGGCGTCAGCAAGCCGATTTCGACCGCGATCACCGTGATCACGCCGAACCACACCAGGTTCATGCCGAACTGCTCGGCGATCGGCAGCATCAACGGCAGCACGATCAGCATGATCGATGACGAGTCGATGATGGTGCCTAGCGCGATAACGATGGCCACATACAGCAGCAAAAATGCGGTGCGGCCAAGACCCGCCTGCGCCATCGTCTCGACCAGGAACTGCGGCATGCCTGACATCGCCAGCATGCGGGTGTAGATCGTGGCGCAGATGATCAGGAAACTCACCGCCACCGTCACATGGCCAGTTTCGGTGAGCACACTCCACAAGCCGGGGCCGTCGAGCTTGCGCTTGACCAGTGCAATCACCAGTGCCAGCCCGGCGCCCACAGCACCGGCTTCGGTGGCGGTGAAAAAACCGGCATACAGGCCTCCGAGCACGGCAACGATCATCACGATGCTGGGCAGCAGCTTGAGTGCCATCTCGCCGATGCCCATCATCGCGTCGGCATCCACCTCGGCCGGGACCCCGTTCGCAAACACCATGCTCGGGCGCAGATAGGCCATCAGCACGATACCGATGCCGAAGGCGAATGCCAGCATCAGGCCGGGGATGATGCCGGCGGTGAACATGTCGCCCACCGACTGGTTCGACAGGAAGCCGTACAGGATCATCAGCAAGCTGGGCGGAATCAGCATGCCGAGCACCGAGGAGCCAGCGACCACACCGGTGGAGAAACCGCCGCTGTAGCCAAAGCGCAGCATCTGCGGCACCGCCACACGGGTGAACACCGCCGCCGATGCGATCGAGATGCCGGTGATGGCCGCGAACACCGCGTTGGCGGCCACCGTCGCGATGCCCAGCCCGCCACGCAACCGGCGAAACATCTGGTTGGCGACCTCGAAAGCGTCCTTGCCCACGTCCGCCTTGGCGACCAGGAAACCGGTCAGCACGAACAACGGCACGACCCCGAAGATATGGCTGTTGATCGCATCGTTGGCGGCCGCTGCCAGCAGGTTGGCCGCCACCGATACATCGTCGCGGATCAGCCAGACTCCGATGAAGGACACCAGGCCGAGCACCACGGCCACATGCAGGCCACCCCAAATCAGCAGCAACATCAGAACCAGCGAGCCGCTGGCGATGACCGCGTTACTCATGTGGTGCCCCCGTGCGTTCCGGGCTTGTCTCCAGGCCCGATCCGGGGCTTGTCACTGCGTGGACCGCACTGCCCCCCACGGGGCCAATTTCCCATGGGACGGCCCGGCGGGAAATCGCCCGGTCGTTGTCAGATCCGAAGTCGTTCATGTCGGGTGTTGCTTCAGATGGCGTGCGCGCTGCAGATCCGCCCAGGCCAGCAACAGGAAGGTGATCAGCGTCGTGCCCAGGCCGATCAGCATGATCAGGCGCACTGGCCAGACCGGGGCGGTGAAATCGCCGATGGCGCCGACATACTGGCGGATGCGGATCGCATCGACCAGGGGTTGCCAGGCGGCCCACAGGATCACGCCCATCAACGCAGCGCCGACGACGTGGTACAGCGCCTGTAGCCGCGCTGCGAACACCGGCCGTTTCAGCTTGAGTCTCGCCAGCAGCACGTCGGCGCGGGTGAAACGCCCGCTGTGCAGCGTGTCGGCCAGTTGCAGGAACACGATGCCGACGATGGACAGCGCCACCAGTTCGGTGACGCCGCGTACCGGCGCATCGAACAGGTTGCGGCCCAGCACGTCGGTGTTGATCAACACCATCAGCGCGATGATCCACAAGGTTCCCAGGGCGTTGAGCAGCTTGCCCAGGCGCTGGAACTGCCACGGCAGCGGCGTGCCGTAGCTGTCGTCGCCTGCCGGAGCATTTTTGCTCAATTCGCGGTCCAGTCGCGTGGCAGCTGGGCGCCGCTGCGCTTGAGCGCGTCGGTATACATCTTGAGCACTTCCTGGCCGGGGCCACCCTTGGCAGTCACGTCGGCGCTCCAGGTCTGGGCTACCGGGCCGAGCGCGTCGGCCCAGCGTTTGCGTTCGGCCGGCGAAAGTTCCCTGATCCTGGCGCCAGCACTGGTCATGTTCTGCAGCACTTTGGTGACGGCGGCGGTCTGCCGCGTCGCGTATTGCAGCGACCACTCGTCGGCCGCGTCGTGCAAGGCCTTCTGCACTTCGGGCGGCAGCTTCTCGAACCGCGACTTGTTCACCGCGATGCCGCCAGAAAACTGCGAGCCGAAGTTGAGCTTGGTGATGTATGGAGCCACCTCGTGCAGCTTTGCCGCGCCAGCGCCGGTGGTAAACACCACGGCCCCATCCGACACGCCGGACTTGATGTCCTCGTAATAGCTATTCAGCGTGCCGGCCACCGCGACTGCGCCGGTGCCCTTGACCCAATTCGCGGCCGGCCCCGGTGCACTGAGCTTCTTGCCCTGCAGGTCCTCGATCTTCATGACCGGGAACTTGGTCCAGATATGGTACGAATCGAGTGCCATGCCGTTGAGATAGGTCAGGCCGTTCTTGTTCCAGGCGTCGGCCATGGCCGGGATCCTGCTCTGCATGTCCGAGATGGTCTTGCTGACGACGCTGACATCGTCGCTGCCGAAGGGCGTGTAGTAAGTGACGTTCTGCAGCGGGAACTTGGCGGCCTCGAAGATGGTGCTGACCAGGCCGATGTCGGCGATGCCGTCGGCGACACCCTTGGACTCGCTGCCGAGCTTGATCAGCGTGCCGCCCCAGGCCTTGGTCCACTCGATCTTGTATTTGTTGCCGCCGGCCGCCAGGCGCTTGTCGACCTCGGGGATGAATACCTCGTCCATGGTCTTGACCCACAGGAACACCGGCGGGTGGCCGGCCGTGGCGGTGAGCTTGATGACCTGCTGTGCGCTGACGGGTAGATGGACCAGCGTTGCCAGTGCGGCAGCGGCGGTGACGGACAAAAGGGTGCGGCGAAGTTTCATGTGGGTCTCCGTTTGGTGGAAGGTCGGGGTAAAGATGCAATGGCTGTCGGTTTGCGTAGCGCTTCATCGAAGGCGGCACGGATACCGCCCTCGATGAAGCGCACCAGCAAGGCGTGCGCGGCGGTGTCATTGGGTGTATTGGCGCCATGTGACAGGCGCGCCACGCGCTGGTCGCTCATGTGGTGCAGCAACGCACCGAGGGCGAACTGGTAGGCCCAGGCGCAACCTCCGACGCCGGCATGCGGCAGCGCCGACTGCAGGGCCAGGATGTAGGCATGGGCCAAGGGGTCGAAATGCCGGCGCAGCACCCGGTCGGCCTCGGGGGATGCATAGCTGAGTTCGCGTGCCACCAGCAGCGCATAGAACTCGCCTTCGGCGCTGGCACGCATGCGCAGTACTGGTTTCACGAAGGCCTCGACGATCCGGCGCAGCAGATCCGGGCCACCGGCGTCCACGGCCGCCTGCAGACCGGTGAGCCGCTCGTCGATGGTTGGGCTCCAGTGGTCGAAGATGGCTTCGAACAGTTCGTGTTTCTGGCCGAAGTAATAACCGACCAATGCCAGCGGCACAGCGGCCTCGAGCGCAATCTGGCGGATCGTGACCGCGTGGTAACCGCGTTGTGCGAACAGTTTTTCTGCCGCCAGCAAGATCGCCTGGCGGCGGTCCGGGCGTGGATCGGCGTCGCGATCGACCGCCGATCGCGACGCCTTTGCTGGGTAGGAGCCGCTGCGCATTCGGGTATTGAACGGGCGTACAAGATGTTTGTACACCCGTACAAACCCTGATCCGATTGTGCGACATGGCGTACTGGAGTGCGGTAATCTGCGTCCATGACCACATCACCCGTAGCGCCGTTCGTGCCCCAGATCCGGCTGTACCAGCAATGGTTGCTGGCGCATCGTGGCCTGCATTTCGACAACTACGACGCCTTGTGGCGCTGGTCGGTCACTGACCTGGACGCGTTCTGGCAAAGCCTGTGGGACTACTACGACCTGCGCTCGCCAACGCCACACACGGCGGTGCTGGCCGAGCGGCGCATGCCCGGGGCGCGCTGGTTTCCCGGTGCCCAGGTCAACTACGCGCGGCAAGCGCTGCGCCATGTGGACGCGGCCCATGCCGCGGGCCAGATGGCGATCATCAGCCATGGAGAAACGAGTCTGGGGAGCGCTGCGCCGCGGCAGATGGCGTGGCCGGAGTTGCGCCGCCAGGTCGCATCGATGGCTCTGCACCTGCAGGCCCAGGGCGTGCAGCCCGGGGATCGGGTCGCCGCCTACCTGCCGAATATTCCCGAGGCCATCGTGGCGTTCCTGGCCTGCGCCAGCATCGGCGCGGTCTGGAGCATCTGTGCGCCCGACATGGGCAGCAACGCGGTACTCGACCGCTTCCGCCAGATCGAACCCAAGGTGCTGATCGCCTGTGACGGCATGACGCACGCGGGTCAGGATCAGGACCGGCTGGCAATCGTGGCGCAACTCAAGGCCGCATTGCCGACGGTGCAGCACCTGTTGATGCTGGACCATCTGGGTACGTTGGCGGGTGCGAGTGCGGATCTCGCTGATGCCGACTTTGCGCAGGCGGCAGGACGCGACGATGCGCAGGTGCGGGCGTTCGAGCCGGTGTGGTTGCCGTTCGACCATCCGCTGTGGATCGTCTATTCCAGCGGCACCACCGGACTGCCCAAACCCATCGTGCACGGCCATGGCGGTACCGCGCTGGTGACGATGGAACTGGTCGGCCTGCACAACGACGTCGGCGCCAGTTACGCACCCAACAACCTGGGCGAGCGGTACCACTGGTATAGCTCGACTGGCTGGGTCATGTGGAATGCCCAGGTGGCAGGGCTGTTGCTGGGCGCGACCTGCTGCATCTTCGACGGCAGTCCGGCCGGCCACAGCCATAACGCCGACGGCCAGCGCATCGCGCCGGACTGGACCACGCTGTGGCGCTTCGCCGCTGAGTTGCGCGTGACGTTCTTCGGCGCCGGCGCTGCGTTTTACGCCAACTGCATGAAGGCCGGCATCGACCTGCCCACCATAAGCGACCTGTGCCACATACGCGCGCTGGGCAGCACCGGTTCGCCGCTAAGCCAGGACGTGCAGAACTGGGGCACGGAGCAGTTCCGGCGCATCCGGGCCAGCACGGGTGGCACAGTGGGCGAGCGTGGGGGCGACCAATTTCCCGCCGGGCCGCCCCAAGGGAAATTAGCCCCCTCTGGGGGCAGCGAGCCACACGGAGTGGGCGAGCGTGGGGGCGACCAATTTCCCGCCGGGCCGCCCCAAGGGAAATTAGCCCCCTCTGGGGGCAGCGAGCCACACGGAGTGGGCGAGCGTGGGGGCGACCAATTTCCCGCCGGGCCGCCCCAAGGGAAATTAGCCCCCTCTGGGGGCAGCGAGCCACACGGAGTGGGCGAGCGTGGGGGCGACATCTGGTGGTGCAACATTTCGGGCGGAACTGACTTCGCTGGCGCTTTCATCGGTGGCAACCGCGAATTGCCGGAGGTTCCGGGCGAGATGCAATGCCGGCTGTTGGGTTGTGCGGTGCAGGCCTGGGACGAGAACGGGCACGCTGTGCTCGATGCGGTCGGTGAACTGGTGTGCACCGAGCCGATTCCGTCGATGCCGCTGTATTTCTGGGGCGACACCAACAATGCGCGTTACCTGTCGAGCTATTTCGACATGTACCCGGGTGTCTGGCGCCATGGCGACTGGCTCAAGGTCGGCGCAGACGGCGGCTGCGTCATCTATGGGCGCTCGGATGCCACCATTAACCGGCACGGACTGCGCATGGGTACCAGCGAGTTGTACAGCGCCGTCGAGGCCTTGCCCGAGGTGCTGGACGCGATGGTGGTGGACCTGGAGTTCCTGGGCCGCGAGAGCTATATGCCGCTGTTCGTCGTGCTGCGCGAGGGCGCTGAACTCGACGATGCGTTACGCGGGCGCATCAATCTGGCCATCAAGACGGCGTTGTCGCCGCGCTTCGTGCCCAATGCCGTTTTTCAGGTGCAGGGGATACCGCGCACGCTGTCGGGCAAGAAACAGGAGTTGCCGATCAAGAAGCTGCTGCTGGGCCACCCCCTGGAAAAAGTGGTGAACCGCGAGGCGATGGCCAACCCGGAATGCCTGGAGTGGTACGTGGCGTTTGCGCGATCACGCGCACAGCAGCATGCATAAGGTGCACCGGCCGGCGTGTCTATGGCAGTCGCGCAGCAGACCTGCGCGCGCGTCAAGGAACTCAAGGACGTCAAGATCAGGTTGAAACAGGCTGCCGGCCTAGCCGTCCATCTCGTGCAGGCTGATCAGGCTCATGATCGCCGAGACGACTTCCGGCTTGAAGCCGGTGCGCGCTTTGCCAAGTCCGTCGCCACCACTCATGACGAGTTTTTCCATGTAATCGACGCAGTCCTGCGAACCCCAGAAAACGGTGATGGCCTTGGCAATGCGCTCATGGTGTTGCGCGATGATGGCCATCGCGTTTTCAATGCCGACCTGGCGCGGCAACTCGTGCAAGGGCATTGGGCGCGTCGCCAATTCTTCCTCTTCCCATTTCAGGGTGGGGAAGCCAAGGTTTTCATTTTTGTCCGATGTAGCCATCGCGGGCTCCTTGTCGTTCTCGACGTACCAAACAAGTGCAGGTCGCACTAACGACCTTTTACCCCCAAATTATCCACGATGGGGCCTCTCTCGTCAGGTGCTGTAACATGCCTGCGCCGCTCTCGCTGTCAGCGCTGGTTCGTGGCCGCATTGGCCTGGCGCTGTAACCAGGCCTGGAACTGGCCCAACGCGGGCTTGTTTTCCCCGGATTCGGGGGTCACGAGGTAATAGCCGCGCATCGCAGGCAGCACATGCCCGCAGGCCTGAACCAGTTGACCACCGGCCAGTTCAGGCTCGATCAGAAGGCGTGGTAATAGTGCAACACCCATGGCATGTACGGCCGCAGCCACCGTCATCGAGAACAACTCGTATCGCGGGCCGGCCAGCGCCAGCGGTGCCGGCACCTCGGCTGTCTGGAACCATTGGCGCCAGGCCTGGGGTCGGGTGCTCTGTTGCAGCAAAGGCATGTCGGATAACTCGGCCGGGGTGCACATCCGCCCGGCGGACATCAGGCTGGGCGCACACACCGGCACCAGGTCTTCCTGCAGCAGCAAGGTCGACCGGGTGCCGGCCCAGTTCAGAATCTGCTGCGGGGTGCCGGCATAGAGCGCGGCATCGACGTCAGTATCGGCAAACAGGAAAGGTCTGGTCCGGGTTTCGATATGCACCACCAGCTCCGGGTGCGCGCGGGCCAGCAGGGGCAGGCGCGGGATCAGCCAGCGGCTGGCAAAAGTGGGGACCGCGGCCAGTTGCAGCGTTTGCAAGGCGCCATGGCCCGACATGGCCTCCAGCGTGTCGCGCTCGAGGCCCTGCAGGCGCGGCGCGATCTGGCGTGCATAGTCGCTGCCGCGTTCGGTCAGGGCGACGCCGTGGCGGGTGCGTCGGAATAGTGCCTGGCCAAGGTAGTTCTCCAGCCCGGTGATCTGGCGCGATACCGCGCTTTGCGTCAGCGCCAGCTCCTGCGCGGCGCGGGTATAACTTTCGTGCCGGGCCGCGGCATCGAAGCAGGCCAGCGCTTGCAGGGACGGTATTTTTCGTCGCATGGTGTGACTAATATACACAACTGGAGCTGACAGACGCCTTTATGTCATTGGTGCAACCACATAAAACCCCGAACTGACAGGTTGAAATCCGTTTCTGGAACAGACGTTGCCTGCACTAGATATGAGATATATTCATATCCTGGTTCCGAATTTGCGGTTGTCCGATAGTCCACCAGCAACTACGATCGGGGCTTCATTGATGGATACAGGAGCACCGACATGACCCACGCGGCATTCAATTGGCAGGACCCCTTCTTGCTGGAGTCCCAACTGAGCGACGACGAACGCATGGTGCGCGACGCCGCCGCAGCGTATTGCCAGGACAAGCTGCTGCCGCGCGTGACAGAGGCGTTTCGCAACGGCACGACCGACGTGGCGATCTTCCGGGAAATGGGCGAGCTCGGTCTGCTGGGCCCGACGATCGGTGAGGAATACGGCGGCCCGGGGCTGAACTACGTGGCGTATGGCCTGATCGCGCGCGAAGTGGAGCGGGTCGATTCCGGTTACCGCTCGATGATGAGTGTGCAGTCGTCGCTGGTCATGGTGCCGATCAACGACTTCGGCACTGAGGCGCAGAAGCAGAAATACCTGCCCAAACTGGCCACCGGTGAATGGATCGGCTGCTTCGGCCTGACCGAACCCGATCATGGTTCCGACCCTGGCTCAATGGTGACCCGTGCCCACAAGGTTGCCGGTGGTTACAAATTAACCGGCTCCAAGATGTGGATTTCCAACAGCCCGATGGCCGACGTGTTCGTGGTCTGGGCCAAGGAAGTGTCCGAATCCGGCCAGGTTGGCCCGATCCGCGGCTTCGTGCTCGAAAAAGCCATGAAGGGTTTGAGTGCCCCGCCGATCCATGGCAAGGTGGGCCTGCGTGCGTCGGTTACCGGCGAAATCGTCATGGACGGCGTGTTCTGCCCGGAAGAAAATGCATTCCCGGAGGTACAAGGCCTCAAGGGCCCGTTCACCTGCCTGAACTCGGCGCGTTACGGCATCGCCTGGGGCGCACTGGGCGCGGCTGAAGACTGCTGGTTTCGCGCGCGCCAGTACACGATGGATCGCAAGCAGTTCGGACGTCCGCTGGCGGCCAATCAGCTGATCCAGAAAAAACTCGCCGACATGCAGACGGAGATCGCGCTCGGCCTGCAAGGTTGCTTGCGCCTGGGCCGCATGAAGGACGAAGGCACGGCATCGGTCGAGATCACTTCGATCCTCAAACGCAACTCCTGCGGTAAATCGCTGGACATCGCCCGAATGGCGCGCGACATGATGGGCGGCAACGGCATTTCCGACGAGTACGGCGTTGCCCGCCACCTCGTCAACCTGGAGGTGGTCAACACCTATGAGGGCACGCACGACATCCATGCACTGATTCTGGGCCGTGCGCAGACGGGTATTGCCGCGTTCGCCAACTGAGATGGCGAATCCACGCATGGATGCCGGCGCGGGGCAGGCCAGCTCCGCGCCAGGCGAAGGCGCTGGCCACGCGGCTGGCAGTGGCGCGTTGGCCCACCTCAAGGTGTTGGACTTGTCCCGGGTGTTGGCCGGCCCCTGGTGTACCCAGATGCTGGCCGACATGGGCGCCGACGTGGTCAAGGTCGAGCGACCGGGCGAAGGTGACGACACCCGCCACTGGGGGCCACCGTTCATGCCCGATGCCGATGGCAATGACACCACGCAGGCGACCTATTTCAACAGCACGAACCGCAACAAGCGGTCGATCACGATCAATCTGTCCCGGCCAGAGGGCCAGGCGCTGGTGCGGCAGATGGCACAACACAGCGACATCCTGGTCGAGAATTTCAAGGTCGGTGGCCTGCAGGCGTACGGGCTCGACTACGCCAGCCTCAAGGCCCTGAACCCGCGTCTGATTTATTGCTCGATCACCGGCTTCGGCCAGAGCGGCCCGTATGCGGAGCGCGCCGGCTACGACCTGATGATCCAGGCCATGAGCGGCATGATGAGCATCACCGGGCGCGGCGATGACCAGCCTGGTGGCGGTCCGCAACGCGTGGGGGTGGCGCTGACAGATCTGTTCACCGGCGTGTACGCGACATCGGCCATCCTGGCCGCGCTGGAAGTGCGCCACCGAACCGGCGCCGGCCAGCATATCGACATGGCGCTGCTCGACGTCGGTATGTCGATCCTGGCGAACCAGGCCAGTGGTTACCTCAACACCGGCAAGGTGCCGCAGCGCCAGGGCAACAGCCATCCCAGCCTGGCGCCGTACCAGGACTTTCCGACACGTGACGGCGCGATGCTGCTGGCGATCGGCAACGACGGGCAGTTCAGCCGCTTTTGCAAAGCGGCCGGCAAACCCGAGTGGAGCGCGGATGTACGGTTCACCAGCATGGGCGCGAGGGTGCGCAACCGCGAGGTACTGATTCCGCTAATGGAAACCGTCACCCGCACCCGTGACACCGCTGACTGGATCGCACTGCTGGAAGACAAGGCCGTGCCATGTGGCCCGATCAACGACCTGGCCCATGCGTTTGCCGACCCGCAGGTGCAGGCACGCGCGCTGGTGCTGCACCAAGAGCGTGCGCCGGAACTGGTGGCGCGTGACGGCATCGCAACCATCCGCACGGTTGCCAGCCCATTGCGTCTGGTGGACAACCCGCCGGTCGTGCGCCGGCCACCACCGGCGCTGGGTGAACATACCGACGGGGTGTTGGCAGAACTCGGCTGCGACGCCGAGCGTATCGCGCAGCTGCGGGCTTCCGGCATCGTCTGACGCCGCTCCCCTGACAGCCTTGACGGCCTTGGCGCAGGGGCCGCAAGGCCGCCGGCATGGCTGCATCGAGAACCGATACTCGCCCCATGGTCGAACAGCAACTGGACAACTGACATGCGTGCGATCGCCCAACGAGATTTGATCCTGGGCCTTTCATTGGCCCAGTTGATCACCTGGGGCAGTGTTTTCTACACGTTCGCGCTGTTGATCGGTCCGATCGAGCAGGAGCTGGGTATCAACCGGGCGCAGAGCTCGGTCGCCTTCAGCCTGGCCCTGCTGGGCGAAGGTTTTTGCGCCTACGCCATTGGCCGCTGGATTGACCGCGGCCATGAGCGGCTGGTCATGACGCTCGGATCGCTGCTCGTCGGGTCTTGCCTGCTGCTGCATGGTTTTGTCTCCAGCCTGGCCGGCTTCTACGCCGTCTGGACCGCCCTGGGCGTGGCCATGTCCGCCACGCTTTATACGCCGGTTTTTGCCGTGGTGACGCGGCGGTATCCGTCAGATTTCCGGCGCGCCATCATCACGATGACGTTTCTCGGCGGGCTGGCTAGCACGGTGTTCATTCCATTGACGGCATGGCTGATTTCCGCGCTGGGCTGGCGCGCTGCATTGTGGAGCCTGGCCAGCCTGCAGTTCCTGGTGTGCCTGCCGATCCATTTCTGGTTGCTGCGCGATGCGCCGCGATCGCTGCCGTCAAGCGCAGCCGCCCGGACGCCGGCGGCGTTGCGGAAACTGATGACGAGTGCCCCGTTTCTGCTGGTAGGTGTCTTCATCGTGTTGTTCATGGCCGCCACGGCGGCGTTGCCGGCGCACCTGGTCAGTCTGCTGCGCGAGCGCGGCATGGCCGAGTCCTGGTCGATTGCTGTGCCGGCCAGCATCGGCGTGTTGCAGGTGCTCGGACGCTTGCTGCTCTTTTTCTTCGAAAGCCGTTTCGACTCGCACCAGGCCAACCGCCTGATTCCCGCGCTGATCCCGATCGGCCTGGTGGCGCTGTTGCTGGCGCCACTGCTGGGTACCGGATCGGCCGCGCTGGCGCTGGTGCTGCTGTTCGTCGCGTTGTACGGCGCCGGCAATGGCATGCTCACGATCGTCAAGGGGACGGCAATCGCGCAATATGTGAGTCGCGAGCATGTGGCCAGCCTCAATGGCGCGCTGGGCATTCCGCTGGCACTGGCACGGGCCGCGGCGCCCCTGGTGATGGGGCTGCTGTGGCGGCCCGACGTGGGGTACCGCCATGGCCTGTGGCTGTTGCTGGCCATGTGTGTCGTGGCCATCGCCGCCTTGCGGATGGCGCAGCGCCGGGTGCTGGCGCCTGTCGGCGGGCCCTGATCCGGCGGCTGGCGCCCGCTCAGTTGCGATCCGTGCTGTAGACCTTGGCCTGTGGCGGCGATGGCAACGGTGTTGTGGCGTTGCGGCTCCCGGCAAGGGGCGCAGCAGCTCCGTCGGCCATGCGGATGGTCTGGCCCTGCACAAAAACTGCAGAGCCTACCGAAAGCGGGCTGGCTTGTTCCATGGTGCGCATGGTGCCGTCGTCCATGCGTACCTGCACCAGGTAGACCATCACGGTCTGCATGTTTTTCTCGATGGCATTGCCGGCGAAACCACCGCCGGCCGCACCCAGGATGGTCGCGACGGCGCGTCCGCTACCCCTGCCGACCTGGTTGCCGACCACCGCGCCGAGCACGCCACCGGCCACGGCGCCCGTGCCATTGGCATTACCCTTGCGCTGGACCGGCGTCACCGTTATGACCCGACCACAATCGGCGCAGATCGTGCGGGCCGCCGGTGTCAACTGTGGCATCGGCTGGCTGGCGATGAGGCCTGATTCCGTTACGACATAAGGAGCCGGTATCGGTGCGGTCGCCGGTGGGTAGGCCGCGGCAGGCGCCGCAGCAACTGACGGCATCGCGACAGGTGCCGTTGTGCGTTTTACCGGTGCCGCTGCCGCCGCTGGTGTGTCGGGCGCCGTGGTCGTGCTCCTGCTTGTCGGTGTGGCGGCCGCCTTCGCCGACGCGGGCGGCACCACGGCTTCGTCTGCGGCCACGGCGGTCACCGGCAATGGGGCATCGGGCGATGCCTGCTGCGATGAGGCTGATACGGATGGTGCCTCCGGCATCGCGAATACGGCGTGGCCGTCCACCGGGCGCGTCTGCACATGAATCAGGCCGGCGCCGAGTGCGATGACTGCAACGCCGAGCACCGTGATGGCCGCCCACAGCGGCTTGCTGCTGAAGTGTCTATCGGGCAAATTGGGACCGTTAGCCTGCATGATGGCTGTTCCTCCTTCACGGCCGGTGGGTTCCGGCCTGTGGCTTGTCTGCCGTCAGGGGACGGCAGACACATGCAGAAGGTAATGCACGCATGTTGCGCTATTCGTGCCGCTGTGTAACGGCCGGTAATGCGCCCGTGCGGCTTGGGGCTCCGCTTGCGCCGCTCAGGCGGTCGCCTTGACCGGCAGCGTCCAGTTGTCGCGCAGGTAGTGGCAGGTGTAGCCGTTCGGAATCCGTTCCAGGTAATCCTGGTGTTCGGGTTCGGCCTGCCAGAACGCGCCAGCCGGGGCGACTTCGGTCACCACCTCGCCAGGCCAGAGGCCGGACGCGTTTACGTCGATGATGGTGCGCAAGGCCTCCTGCTTCTGCGCCTCGGACACATAGTAGATCGCCGAGCGGTATGCCATGCCCCTGTCGTTGCCCTGGCGGTTCGCCGTGCTCGGGTCGTGGATCTGGAAGAAAAATTCCAGCAGTTTGCGGTAACTGATGACCGCCGGATCGAACACGATCTCGATGCCTTCAGCGTGGGTGCCGTGGTTGCGATAGGTCGCGTTGGCTACGTCGCCACCGGTGTAACCCACCCGTGTTCCGAGCACGCCCGGCATCTTGCGGATCAGGTCCTGCATGCCCCAGAAACATCCACCGGCCAGTACGGCCTTTTCCTGTGTTGCCATATTACTTCTCCTCGACTTGGTTCAGATACTCGCCATAACCCTGGGAAACCATGTCGCCCAGGTGCACGAAACGCAGCGATGCCGAGTTGATGCAGTACCGCAACCCGCCCCGCTCGGGCGGGCCATCGGGAAACACATGGCCCAGGTGGCTGTCGCCGTGCATGGAACGCACCTCGATGCGCACCATTTCGTGGGTAGTGTCCCGCAATTCATTTACATAGGTTGGCACTATGGGTTTGGTGAAACTGGGCCAACCGCAACCCGATTCGAATTTGTCGGCCGACGCAAACAGCGGTTCACCCGAGACGATGTCGACATAGATGCCGGGCGTATGGTTGTCGAGGTAGGCACCGGTGCCCGGGCGTTCGGTGCCGCTTTCCTGGGTGACACGGTATTGCTCGGGGGTCAGTTGTGCGATCGCTTGCGCGGATTTGGTGTAGTTGTTCATGCTGCTGTGGGTGGGTGGGTGGAAGGTGCGTGGATGGCGCCAGCCAGGCATCAGATTGGCGTTGACAGTGCGATTTCAACATCTCCCGCCTAAGTCGTCGAGCCTGGGCCTGGCATTACATATGTAGCGCCCCGACCGGTGACTGCCACTGGCACATACTGCAAAGGGTGTACGAAGCCGGGTGCTTCGGATTGATCCCTCCTACCCTCTCTTCGAATATAGAGAGTGTGTACTGACTCAGTCGATGGGTGTTCAAGACCGGCACTTCTATCGTGGACAGCACCTCGAAGTCGTGTACCGGTCCTAGCATCTCCGTCCGGCCCCGCCGCTCAGATCTTTCCCTGTCCGGTGTCAGGCTTTGACGCAGTAATCTGGGCGCACTGCAGAAACCTCATTGCTGTGATACCTTCGGCAACCGTCTGTCGGGTGTTTCGGCCAGATCGCCACACCAAAGCCTGAACACATGCGGTTGGAGTCGAAGCGTGCAACCTGCCCCCAATCGTGAAAACGAAAACGAAAGCCTGGCGGCCTTGCGTGCCCTGCATGTGCTCGACACCGGGCCGGAAGCCGGGTTCGACGCGCTGGTCCAGGTGGCCTCGGCGGTGTGTGGTGTTCCTGTTTCGCTGGTCAGTCTGATCGATACACATCGGCAGTGGTTCAAGGCCAATGTCGGTTTGCCCGGTGTCAACGAGACGCCCCGTGATGTTGCATTTTGTGCGTACACCGTGCTGCACGACGACCTGTTTGAAATCCCCGATTCCACATTGGACCCGCGGTTCGCCGACAACCCTCTGGTGATGGGTCAACCGGATATCCGTTTCTATGCCGGAGCCGCCATCACACTGGACTCCGGACATCGTATCGGAACGTTGTGCGTGATCGACCGTGCGCCGCGCCAACTGAGCGACATGCAGCGTGGCGTGTTGCGCCAATTGTCGGTCGCGGCTGCCGCCTTGCTCCAGGGGCGTCTGGACAAGCGGCGCGACAATAATTGGACCCGGTCCATCGTCGATCGCGAGGCCAACCTGCGCCAGGTCGTCAATGCGGTGCCGGCGATGCTGGCGTACTGGGACCGCGACCTGACATTGCGATTTGCCAACCGCTCGTACGAGATTTTTTTCGGCAAAGATCATGAAGAAGCGATGGGAATCCATTTGCGCGAGGTGATCGGTCCGGAGCGGTTCGCCCAAGACCTGCCCTATCTCGAGGCGGCGTTGCGCGGCGAACCACAGGTATTCGAGCGTGAAACGCCTGGTCCGGGAGGCACCGTTCGCCACAGTCTGGCGCACTACACGCCGGACATCGTCAATGACCAGGTGGTGGGGCTGCTGGTGCAAGTCAGCGACGTGTCCCGGTTAAAGGAGACAGAAGCGGCGTTGCACGCCGAGATGGCTGAACGCGCGCAGGTGATTGTGCAACTGCGCGCCAGCATGGACGCACTCAAGGAGGCGCAGCGCATCGGTCAGATCGGAAGCTGGCAGTGGGATCTTGCTACCAATACCGTGCACTGGTCCGAGGAGATGTACCGCATCCTGGGTCGCGAGGTGCACTTGCATCAGCCCGATGAAACGGATCGACAAAATCTGTATACGCCAGAGAGCCTGGCCCGTGTGATGGAAGCTGGCAAGTTGGCCTTGCACACAGGTGAATCCTACAGCCTGGAACTGCAATTCGTGCGCGCCGATGGCGAGCTGGGCTGGCTTGAATCCACGGGGGAGGTGGTGCGCGACGCCGACGATGCCAACGTCGGGTTGCGCGGCACGGTGCATGCGATCACGGATCGCAAACGCACTGAATCAGCATTGCGCAAGTCGCAGGATATTCTGGAGCGTACCGGCGTGCTCGCCGGCGTGGGGGGTTGGGAACTCGACATCACGACCAGCGAAATCGTCTGGTCCAGCGAGATATGCCGCATTCATGGTGTGGAGCCGGGTGCACGCCCGACGCTGCAGGAGGCCAAAGCTTTCTATACGCCTGCGTCCCTGACGGTCCTTGAGGCCGCCATCGCCGCGGCCAGCGTCGGAGGGCCGGATTTCGATCTGGTACTCGAGATCGTGCGCCGCGACGGTCAGCCGCGCTGGGTCCGCGCGGTTGGTACGGTCGAGTTTGTCAATGCGCAGCCGGCCCGGCTGGTGGGCGCGTTTCAGGACGTGACGCAACATCGGCGCATGGCGGCGGAACTCGCAGAGCAGCACGAGTTGCTGCGCATCACGCTGCAGTCCATCGGAGACGCCGTCATCACCACCGATGCCAAAGGCCATGTGGTGTGGCTCAACCCGGTTGCGGAAAAAATGACCGGCTGGCTCGCCGACGAAGCCAGGGACCAGCCGCTCACCCAGGTGCTGCATATCGTCAACCAGGAGACGCGCGCGCTGGCCGCCAATCCGTTGGCACTGTGTCTGGGGCGCGGCCAGAAGTCGGGCCTGATCAACAACACCTTGCTGATCTCGCGCGATGGAAGCGAGTTCGGCATCGAGGACTCGGCAGCTCCGATCTGCAACGCAGCGGGCGAGGTGGTGGGCGCGGTGCTGGTGTTCCATGACGTGTCGGAGCAGCGCCGCCTGTCCGGTGAAATTTCCTTTAGGGCGACGCATGATGCATTGACCGGTCTGGTGAACCGCGCGGAGTTCGAGACCCGCCTGACGCGGGCGTTGCGCCATGCGCAGGACGAAAAAAGTGTGCATGCGCTGCTCGCAATCGACCTGGATCAGTTCAAGCTGGTCAATGATGCCTGTGGCCACGCCATTGGCGATCTGTTGCTCAAGCAGGTGTGCAAACTGCTGGGCGAGGCGATCCGCAACCGCGACACGCTGGCGCGTGTGGGCGGCGACGAATTCGCGATCATCCTCGAGCATTGTTCGCCGGAACAGGCGCAACGGGTGGCCCAGAAGATCTGCGACAGGATGGACGACTTCCGCTTCGTGCATGGCGACCGGCGGTTTCGTATCGGCGCGAGCATCGGCCTGGTTACGCTGGACCAACGCTGGTCCGATACGGCGGCGGTGCAGCAGGCTGCCGACGCGTCCTGTTTTGCGGCCAAGGAGGCGGGTCGCAACCGGGTGCATACCTGGTTCGACACCGACGAGGCCATGCACGCGCGCCAGTTCGAGATGCAATGGACCACACGCATCGAACAGGCATTGGATGAGGACGGTTTCGTGCTTTATGCACAGCGGATCACCAGCCTGCAATCGGCATCGGCCGGCATCCATGCCGAGGTGTTGCTGCGGATGAAGAACGACGACGGAACGCTGTCGCTACCGGGAGCTTTCCTGCCGGCAGCCGAGCGGTTCCACCTGATATCGCGTGTCGACCTCTGGGTGCTCAGCCACGCCATTGCCTGGATGAAGACCTTGCCCACGACGCCCCGCATCGAATCCATCAACGTCAATCTGTCCGGTCAGTCGGTCGGAGACCGCGCCTTTCATGCATGGGCGACCGCGCAGCTGTTATCGGCTGGAGCGACGATCTGCGGGAAGCTGTGCCTCGAAATAACCGAGACCGCGGCCGTCACCAATCTGGCGGATGCCGCGAACTTCATTGAGAACGTGCGCGCGGCCGGTGTCAAGGTCGCACTCGACGACTTCGGCGCCGGCGTCTCGTCATTTGGTTATCTGAAGAACCTGCCGGTCGACTACCTGAAGATCGACGGACAGTTTATTCGCGACCTGTTGAGCGGCTCGCTCGATGACGTGGCCGTGCGCTGCTTTGCCGACGTGGCCAGGGTCGTCGGCGTCAAGACGGTTGCCGAGTTCGTGGAGAAGCCGGCTGTGCGCGAACGGTTGCGCGAGATCGGCGTGGATTTTGCCCAGGGCTATCTGATCCATCGGCCGGAACCGATAGATTGCCTGATCGAACGGCCGGAATCGGTACAGGCGGTCACCGCCTGACACGCGCCACTGTGGCCGCATTCAGCGCGGACGTCCGATCGGTCAGTCCCGGTACAGGTCCGGCAAAATGCGACCCGGCAGCTGGCGGATCCCTGCACGCAGCCCTTCGACCACCGTCGCGGTCACATGTTGGTTCCGACCAAACGGCGCAGCTCGCGCTCTTCCATGCCGCGCCGCTGCACCATGTCAGCCAACTGGTCGTCGCCGGTCTTGCCGACATTGAAATACGTGCTGTCGGGATGCGAGAAATGAAATCCGCTGACACTGGCTGCGGGTGTCATCGCCAGGCTTTCGGTGAGCCCCATGCCGATCTCGTCGCAGGCCAGCACGCGGAACATGTCGCGCTTGGCGCTGTGGTCCGGGCAGGCCGGATAACCGGGCGCCGGACGTATGCCCTGGTACGTCTCGGCGATCAGCGCGGTGTTGTCCAGCTGTTCGTCGGACGCGTATCCCCACAGATCGGTGCGTACCCGCTTGTGCAGGCATTCGGCAAATGCCTCGGCCAGCCGGTCCGCCAGTGCCTTGAGCATGATGGCGGAATAGTCGTCGAGGTCGTCCAGGAAGGTCTTCTCCTTCTTGTCGACACCGATGCCGGCCGTGACCGCGAACAGGCCGATGTAGTCCGCAATACCGCTGTCCTTGGGTGCGATGAAATCAGCCAGGCAGCGGCTCGGTCGTATCACGCCGTCGATCACCTGCTTCTCGGTTTGCTGGCGCATGCCGTACCAGGTCATTGCGACCTCGGTGCGGGTGTCGTCGGTATAAATCTCTATGTCGTCGTCGTTGACCGTATTGGCCGGGTACAACCCGATCACACCGTTGGCGGTCAGCCAGCGGCCTTCGATGAGGCGTTTGAGCATGCGTTGTCCATCGGCATAGACGCGTACTGCCTCGGTACCGACCACCTCGTCCTTGAGGATTTCCGGAAAACGCCCGGCCAGATCCCAGGTCTGAAAGAACGGACCCCAGTCGATGAACTGCGCCAGCTCGGCAAGGTCGAAGTTGCGGAACAGGCGCTTGCCCGTGAACTTGGGCACCGGCGGTGTGTAGCCGGACCAGACCAGCGGCGTCTTGTTGGCGCGCGCCTTCGCAATCGGCCACAACGGCACCTGCTTCTTGTTCGCGTGTTGCTGGCGCACGCGTTCATAGTCGGCGGCCAATTCGGCCAGGTACTTGCTGGGGTTGTCGGCCAGCAGGCGCTGCACCACACCCACGCTGCGTGACGCGTCGGGCACGTAGACCACGGCGCCGTCGTAATGGGGCGCCACCTTGACAGCGGTATGTACCCGCGAGGTGGTGGCGCCGCCGATCAGCAGCGGGATCTTGTGCGTGCGGCAATAGTCATCCTTCTGCATCTCACCGGCCACGTATTGCATCTCTTCCAGGCTGGGCGTGATCAGCCCGGACAAGCCGATGATGTTGGCGTTTTCTTCCTTGGCCTTGGCCAGGATCTCGTGGCACGGCACCATCACGCCCATGTTGACGACGTCGAAGTTGTTGCACTGCAGGACCACTGTGACGATGTTCTTGCCGATGTCGTGCACGTCGCCCTTGACGGTGGCGATGACGATCTTGCCCTTGGGCTTGACGTCCTCGCCAGCGTATGCCTGCTGGCGTTTTTCTTCCTCGATATAGGGGATCAGGTGCGCCACTGCCTGCTTCATCACCCGCGCGCTCTTGACCACCTGCGGCAGGAACATCTTGCCCTGGCCGAACAGGTCACCGACGATGCCCATACCGTCCATCAGCGGGCCTTCGATTACATGCAACGGGCGCCCGCCCTTGGCCAGCACGACCTGGTAGGCCTCTTCGGTATCGTCCACGATGAAGTCGGTGAGGCCATGCACCAGCGCATGCGACAGGCGCTGGTTGACGCCAACCGGTGCATCCGGCGTGCCGCGCCATTCCAGCTTCTTGCTGTCATCCTTGGCGGCACCCTTGGCTGAGTCGGCAATCTCCACCAGGCGTTCGCCGGCATCAGGACGGCGGTTCAGCACCACGTCTTCGACCCGCTCGCGCAACACCGGTTCCAGATCGTCGTAGACGCCGACCATGCCGGCATTGACGATACCCATGTCCATGCCCGCCTTGATCGCGTGGTACAGGAAAACGGTGTGGATGGCCTCGCGCACCGGGTCGTTGCCGCGGAACGAAAAACTGACGTTGCTCACGCCGCCCGAGACCTTGGCGCCGGGCAGGTTGGCCTTGATCCAGCGCGTGGCCTCGATGAAGTCGACCGCGTAGTTGTCGTGTTCCTCGATGCCGGTGGCGATCGCGAAGATGTTGGGGTCGAAGATGATGTCTTCGGCCGGGAAGCCGACCTCGTTCACCAGAATGTCGTAGGCGCGTTTGCTGATCTCGGTTTTGCGTTGGTAGGTGTCGGCCTGGCCCTTTTCATCGAATGCCATCACCACTGCAGCAGCGCCGTAACGGCGCAGCAACTTCGCCTGCTGCTTGAAGGCGTCAACGCCTTCCTTCATGCTGATCGAGTTGACGATGGCCTTGCCCTGCACACAACGCAGACCGGCCTCGATTACGCTCCACTTGGACGAGTCGATCATGATCGGCACGCGCGAAATGTCGGGTTCGCTGGCGATCAGGTTCAGGAACCGAACCATGGCGGCCTGGCTGTCGAGCATCGCCTCGTCCATGTTGATGTCGATGATCTGGGCACCGTTCTCGACCTGCTGGCGCGCCACCGCCAGCGCCTGCTCGAAATCGCCATTCAGGATCATGCGTGCAAACGCCTTGGAGCCGGTGATGTTGGTGCGCTCGCCGATATTGACGAACAGTGAGTCGGCGTCGATGTTGACCGGCTCCAGGCCGGACAGGCGCATGGGCTGCGGCAGGAGTGCGGCGTGTAAAGAGGTATCGTCGGTGGTCATGGCCCGCCCTGTGGGTTCTTGCGGGCTCTGCACGAGCCGCGCGAATTAGCGTGGAGCGAGCGTCGTTGTTGCACCCAAGCCTGGCGGAGCGACCGGATTCCGGTCGGCCTGTTCCGCTGCAACGCTCCTTGGGCCAACCGATTTTAATCGCTCCCGGGTCGGATGGGGCCGCGCCGCGTGGCAGACAACTTTGGATGAATTGGAGGCGAGCAGGAACACCTGGCACGGATCTGGCTCAATCGGGGCATGAACTTACCAACCTGGCTACCTACCACCCTTGCCGAGTGGGCGCCCCTGATCGGCGCTGCCCTGGTCTCCCTGCTGATTGCCGAAATCGTCTTTCGCCTCGGCGATCGCATCATCCGTCGTGCCACCAGCACATCACCGATGGCTGCCACACTGGCTGTCGCAATACATTCGCCGGCGCGCATGTTGCTCTATCTGCTGGCATTCAACTCTGTCCTGAGCCAGGCACCAGCGGACCTCATCTGGCTGTCGAATGTCGAGCGGATCAGCAGCTTGTTGCTGATCGGTGCCTTGACCTGGTTACTTGCCAGCGCGGTCAACGGCACAGCGGCGGCCGTCGTCGCGGCCAATCCGTTGAGCCAGGCCGACAACCTCGATGCGCGGCGCATCCAGACCCAGACCCAGGTGTTGTCGCGTCTGGCGTTGGGTCTGGTCGTGTTGATTGGCGCCGCGCTTGCGCTGATGAGTTTTCCAGCAGTGCGCCAGGTTGGCGCCAGCTTGCTGGCATCGGCCGGCGTCGTCGGCATCGTCGCCGGTTTTGCCGCCCGGCCGGTGCTCGGAAACCTGATCGCCGGCCTGCAAATTGGCCTGGGCCAGCCGATCCGGATCGACGACGTGGTGGTGGTCGAGAACGAGTGGGGGGTGATCGAGGAGATCACTGGCACCTACGTTGTGGTCCGCATCTGGGACCAGCGCCGGCTCATCGTGCCGCTTCAATACTGGGTTGAAAAGCCATTCCAGAACTGGACCCGGTCCAGTACGGATCTGTTGGGTACGGTCTTTCTGTGGGTCGATTTCCGCATGCCGCTTGGACCGTTGCGTGAGGCCTTGCAGCGTGCCTGTGACATGTCTGAACACTGGGACAAACGCACCGCGATGGTGCAGATCACCGAAGTCGATCGACAGGCGATGCAGGTTCGCTGCCTGGTCAGCTCGGCGACGGCGGCGGCAGGCTGGGACCTGCGCTGTCATGTGCGTGAATACCTGATCGACTTCATCCAGCGTGACTATCCGCAGTACCTGCCGCGCCATCGCGCCGAGGCGACGATCGAACAACACGCCGCCGCGCTAGCCGGCGTGACCGCGCCGCCGTCAGCCCGGCCGGCGGCGGTTGGTGGTGCGAAAGAGATGGAAACCCGGCCCAGGCGTCCCGCGTGACGCCTGATACATCTGAGTGGACAGTCCCGGCGTGTCGCAGACCGATCGGTAGCGCGTCGCAGCGACGCGCCCGTACTCCGTCTTTTCAGGCCGCGTCGCGGTGGAACGGGTTACGGCCCAGCAAGCGTGACGGAACGGCACCCACCGCCATCGCGATCGCGCCGATGTGTTCGGGCGTCGTGCCGCAACAACCTCCGACGATATTCACCAGTCCCTGTTCGGCAAACTCCTTGAGCAAGCGCGACGTGACCTCCGGTGTTTCGTCGAAGCCGGTGTCCGACATCGGATTGGGCAAGCCGGCGTTCGGATAGCAGCTGATGAAGGTGTCGGGCGCGACCCGGTGCAGCTCCTGGATGTAGGGGCGCATCAGGGCTGCGCCGAGTGCACAGTTCAACCCGATGGCGAGCGGTTGCGCATGGCGCACGCTGTACCAGAAGGCGGTGACGGTCTGACCGCTGAGGATGCGGCCCGAGGCGTCGGTGACGGTGCCGCTGATGATCAGCGGCAGGCGCTCGCCGGTGGCCTCGAACACTTCGTCGATTGCAAACAGCGCGGCCTTGGCATTGAGCGTATCGAAAATGGTCTCGACCATCAGCACGTCTGCGCCGCCTTCGATCAGGGCCTGGGTCTGCTCGAAATAGGCGGCGCGCAATTGTTCGAACGAGACGTTGCGCGCACCCGGATCGTTCACGTCCGGACTGATGCTGGCGGTCTTGGGCGTCGGGCCGAGTGCGCCGACGACGAAGCGGGGCTTGTCGGGCGTGCTGTATTTGTCGCAGGCGGCGCGGGCGATACGGGCCGATTCAAGGTTCATCTCGCGCGCCAGATCGGCCATGTCGTAGTCGGCCTGGGCCACCGTGGTGGCGCCGAAGGTGTTGGTCTCGACCATGTCCGCGCCAGCAGCCAGATAACTGTCGTGGATGTCGCCAATTACGTCCGCCCGGGTCAGGCTGAGCAACTCGTTGTTGCCCTTGACATCCTTGTGGAAGTCCTTGAAGCGTTCGCCCCGGTACTGCGCTTCGTTGAGGCGAAAGCGCTGGATCATGGTGCCCATGGCGCCGTCTAGGATGGCGATACGGCTGTTCAGGATGGCGGGCAGGGCCTGGCCCCGGGTGTATTTCAGTGCGTGCATGGTGGTCGCATTGTAGAAAAGGGGGACAGCTCTGGCAGCGGCCATGGAGATTGCCCGGACAATAGCGCCATGGGAGTGATTGATTCTTGAACACGATGCTGGCACCAGTGGAGCGACCTGCAGCCGATCCGCGCGCGATATTGCTCGAGGTTTTCGGCTATGACCAGTTCCGCGGGCCGCAGCAGGCGGTGGTCGAGCATGTCTGTGGCGGTGGCGACGCACTGGTGCTGATGCCCACCGGCGGTGGCAAGTCGCTGTGTTACCAGATTCCTGCCATCGCGCGCCAGCGTGACGGCCATGGCACCACCGTCGTGGTCTCGCCGCTGATCGCGCTGATGCACGACCAGGTCGGGGCCCTGCACGAAGCCGGTGTCGATGCGGCGTTCCTCAATTCGACGTTGTCGGGCGAGGAAGCGGCGCAGGTTGAAAAACGCATGATGCGCGGTGAGATCACGCTGGTTTACGTGGCGCCCGAACGCGTAACGACGCCACGCTTCCTGGCGCAGCTCGACGCGCTGCATCAACGCGGCCTGCTCAGCCTGTTTGCCATCGACGAGGCGCATTGCGTGAGCCAGTGGGGCCATGATTTCCGTCCTGAGTACCGTGCGCTGAGTGTGTTGCATGAGCGCTTCGCCGATGTACCGCGCATCGCGCTGACGGCCACCGCCGATGCACTGACCCGCGAAGACATCCTTGAGCGGTTGCAGCTGCAGCAGGCACGCGCCTTCGTCAGCAGTTTTGACCGGCCGAATATCCGTTACACCATCGTCGAGAAGAAGGACCCGACGGCGCAGCTGCTGCGTTTTGTGCAGGGCGAGCACTCCGGCGATGCCGGCGTGGTGTATTGCCAGTCGCGCAAACGGGTCGAGGAGATTGCGCAGATGCTGGCAGCACACGATGTCAACGCCTTGCCGTACCACGCCGGCCTCGATTCGAAACTGCGCCAGCAGCACCAGGACCGGTTTTTGCGCGAGGAAGGTGTTGTGATGGTGGCGACGATCGCGTTCGGCATGGGTATCGACAAGCCCGATGTGCGTTTCGTCGCGCACCTGGACATGCCCAAGAATATCGAGGCCTACTATCAGGAAACCGGCCGCGCGGGGCGTGATGGCACCCCGGCCGACGCCTGGATGGCCTATGGCCTGCAGGACGTCGTGAACCAGCGCCGCATGATCGACGAGAGTCCGGCTGGCGAGGAGTTCAAGCAGGCACTGCGCGGCAAGCTTGACGCCCTGCTCGGCCTGGCCGAGGCTATCGACTGCCGGCGTGTGCGATTGCTCAAGTACTTTGGTGAAATCTATGTACGGGCACCGTCGCTGGCCGATGATGGCGTCGCCAGCGATGCCGTACCCCTGCAAGTCTTGCGGTGTGGCAATTGCGACAACTGCCTGTCGCCAGCCCAGGTATGGGACGGCACCGATGCGGCGCGCAAGTTGCTGAGCACCATATACCGGGTGCAGCAGGCCAGCGGCATCACCTTCGGTTCCGGCCACATCATGGACATCGTGCGCGGCAAGAAAACCGAAAAGGTGACCCAGCACGGGCATGCAGAGTTAAGCACCTTCGGCATCGGCGCCGAGTTCAGCGAACAGCAGTTGCGTGGCGTATTGCGCCAGCTGATCGCGATCAACGCGGTACAAGTGGACACGCAGGCGTTCAATACGCTGGCGCTGACCGATGCGTCGCGCGCCGTACTCAAGGGCGAGGTGCCGGTGCAGTTGCGGGTGTCCAGTGCCGCGACCGGCGCGGACAAAACGCGGCGGCGTGCCGGCCGCAGTGCCGTGGCCAAGGCGCCGATCGAGCTCGACGCCGCCGCGCAGCGCCGCTACAGCGACCTGCGCGACTGGCGCGCCGAGGTGGCCAAGTCGCACAATCTGCCGGCTTATGTGATCTTCCATGACGCCACACTGGCCACCATCGCACAGCGCGCGCCGGAGTCGCTGGACGATCTGCAGGGCATCAGTGGCATCGGCGAGCGCAAGCTCGAAGCTTACGGCGAAGAGGTGCTGCGGGTTGTCGCCCTTTGACGCGCATTGATCAGCTGGCCGAGTCGGCCAGCTTGCGCAACCAGTGCGCGCTTTCGTGGCTCAGCACGCTGGCGTTGCGTACCAACTGGTCGAAATGCCGGGTCAGCGTCTCGACATGTTCCCGCGTGTTGAAGACAAAATAGGCGCTGCCGATGTAAATCACGGCGCGGCGCTGTCCGAATACCGTCACCGGGGCGCTGAACTGCTGGGCCAGGTCGTACAGATGCAGGCGTGTGCTCGGATACAGCTCCTCGCACAGGTCGGCCATGCGGTGCAGCTGCTCACGTACCTGCTCGGGCGAGAGCGCCGACCAGATGCCGTGGCGCTGCGCAAATTCCTCCAGGCGCTGCTGTGGCACGGCCAGTTCATGGTCCATGCCGGTGACACGGTTCAAATTGAGCCGGGCCTCATTGCTGGCCATGGCCTGCTCGGGCGAGCGGCCATGGTAGGACGCGTATTCGAGCTCCATCACCGCCTGCGTTTTCATGAATTCCGGCAGCGTGGTCGGTGCGTTGCGGATCTTCGCCCCGGTAGACTCTTGCAGCCACCGCTCGATATTGGCGTCAGCCGGCGCTGCGCTGGCCTGTGCAACCTCCAGCGACTCGCGCAGGATCTCGCCCGGTGACAAAGTGTTGCTGGTGAGGCCTAGCAGCCAGTCGGTGGTCACGCCCAGCGCGGTCGCGAGTTCGGCCACCACATGGCCGGACGGCAGGCGTACCTGGTGTTCACCCAGCAGCTGCGATACCGTGGAGCGATCGACGCCGCTGCGTTCGGCCAGCGTGGTGCGGTTGAGTTGGCGTTCGCGCATGGCTTCGGCCAGGCGCTCCCGGAACAGAAAGGCGCGTTGTGATTTCGGGATTTTGTCCATTAATAGATGCTAAGAACTATTTACGTGATAGTTATCACGATAAGGTTGAATTCTGGCACAAATCCCACGTTGATTCACACCGCCCTGCTGTTCCAGAATCAAGGCATGGAAAACAACAAGCGTTTACTGACAAAAGCCCTGACCTGGCAACTGATCGGTTTTGTCGTCATGTCGTTGATTAACTATTGGATGATTGGTGATTGGCGTCAGGGGATGGGACTGTCCGGATTGCTCACCGCCGTCGGGTTGGTGAGCTATTTCCTGCATGAACGGGTCTGGTCTCGCATCGGCTGGGGTCGGTCCTGAACAGCGTTGAGCGCAATAATAGAAGTGGGCGATTACTGACTTATTGAACGCGGTAAGCGCACCAGAATAATGCGCTTGCCGTCAGGCCCGTGCAGGCGCGGCCGCCCTGCGCAGGCTCCGCTCAGGGCGGAGGTCGGCGCGGCCGCGCGCCGGGCCGTGGGTGGAACACGACCGGTTCGGCGCTGCTGCCCGCGCGCTGTGTCGCCATCGTTGTAGCCGCTCCGGTCGGCGGCACCGACACCGTGATATCGGCTAGCGTCACGGCGTCCAGTTCCTTGAAATAGGCCTGCAAGGCGTCGCCGAACACCAGCTTGAGCCTGCATGCCGGCGTCAGCGTGCAGGTATCGGTGGCCGGGTCGAAACACTCAACGAGCCGGAAATCGGTTTCCGCCGCACGCACGATGTCACCTACCCGGATGGCGTCGGCGGCCTGCAGCAGGCGCAATCCACCGCCGCGTCCCCGTGTGGTTTCGATCACGCCCTGGCGTGCCAGGGCGTTGACGACTTTCATCAGGTGGTTCTTCGACACCCGGTGGTGCGCAGCCAGCTCGCCGATCGTCACCAATCGCTCAGGGTGCGCGGCGCAATACATCAGCACGCGCAGGCTGTAGTCGGTGTATTCGGAAAGACGCATGGTTTCTTTTGAAGATGTACAAAGTATATTGCTTTAAGCCCCCGATCGCTTTAACATGCAATCTGCGTGCATGTTAAAGAAAACTGTCATTCACCCACCGCTGACCAACCCCGACCCATGAAAACCCTGACCCAACCTGTTGCCGCGCAGTCGGCCCGCCCAGCCATCGATTCCGGTCACGGCTGGCCTTTGCTACGACTGGGGTTCCGGCCGTTTTACCTGGTCGCTACGTTGTTTGCCTGTTTATCTGTCCCGATGTGGGTGCTGTTGTTCATGGGGCGAACTGGCTGGACGCCGGTGCTGCCGGCGCAGTTATGGCACGCGCACGAGATGTTGTTCGGCTTCGCCGCTGCCGTGATCGTCGGATTCCTGATGACTGCCGGCAAGGCCTGGACCGGCCTGCCCACACCCCGCGGTGCGGCATTGGCGTGGCTGGTGGTGTTGTGGCTGGGTGCCCGCATCGCCGGGTTGATGGCGCCGTATGCGGTGTACGCGACGCTCGACTTGTTGCTGCTGCCGGTGATCGCCACTGTGCTGGTGCGACTGTTGCTGCGCGCTGGAAACCAACGCAATCTGCCACTGGTGGGCTTGCTCGTACTGCTGAGCCTGGCCAACCTGGCCTTCCACCTGTCGGTGCTGGGCTACCTGAACCTGGCGCCGGTACAGGCCCTGTATGCCGCCCTTGCACTGATCGTGCTTATCGAGTGCGTCATGGCAGGCCGGGTGATTCCGGCGTTCACGATGAGCGCCATTCCGGGCCTGCGCCTGAAAGCCGACCCGCGGCGGGAGAAGGTGACGGCGGTGACCAGCGTGCTGGCGCTGGCGATGTGGGTGTTTGCGCCCACCGGCGGACCGACTGCCGCGGTGCTCGCGCTCGCTGCGGTGCTGCAACTGGCGCGCCTGGTTCGCTGGAAGCCGCTGCAGACCCGCAGCCACCCGATCCTGTGGATACTGCATGTGTCGTATGCCTGGATTCCTGTCGGCTTCCTGTTGCTGGCGATGGCCCAGCTCGGCTGGATCGGCATCTCGGCCGGCATCCATGCGCTCGCCGTGGGCGCCACTGGCGGCCTGATCATCGGCATGGTCACCCGTACGGCCCGCGGTCACACCGGCCGGCCCCTGCTGGCCTCGCCGGTTGAATTGGCGGCCTATTCGCTGGTGCTGCTGGCCGCTGTGCTGCGCACCCTGGTGCCGTTGATCGCGCCGCAACTGCTGGTGGCGTCCGTCATCACGGCAGCCCTTGCCTGGTCACTGGCCTTTGCGCTGTACCTGGCGAAGTACACACCCTGGCTGTTGCAGGCCCGCTTCGACGGCAAGGATGGCTGACCCCAAAGTGCGCCAGGCATGACCTTCGTCGTCACCGAATCCTGCATCCGCTGCAAGTGCACGGACTGTGTCGATGTCTGCCCGGTAGACGCGTTCCGGGAGGGTCCCAACTTCCTGATCATTGATCCCGACGACTGCATCGACTGCGCGGTATGCGTGCCGGAATGCCTGGTCAACACGATTTATGCCGAAGAGGACGCGCCCCGGGACCAGCAGCCCTTCACGCCCTTGAACGTTGCGCTGGCGACGCAGTGGAAAACGATCACCCGCACCAAACTCCCTTTGCCTGACGCGGGCGAATGAGCGAAGGTGGAGCACAAAATGCACCAACTCAAACGCTGAGCCGCCCCCACGTGCCCGGGCGTTGGCTGCATGCGGATAATTCGCTGGATGACCGTGTGCATCCTGCCGCGGGCACCCATTAGGAGCGACACCATGGCAGCCCTGCAACGCGTGATCCCGGCCTTACTGATGCTGGTGCTGGTTGCCAGTGCCTGGTTGGCGCCACTGGACCTGCCCGCCACCCGGTTCGTGGACGCCGGACTCAAGCGGGCACTGGTCAGTTTCGCCACCGCGCGTGCCTTGAATGCGGCCATTTCGGTGGCCCAGGGCACCGAGATATCTGTGCAGCCGGTCGGGGTGGGCGCCACGTTTGCACCGGGCCAGCTGCTCGACCCGGTCAATGATCTGGTCGAGCGATTCTCTGACCTGATGCTCGGAGCGAGCGTAATGTTCGGCACGCAAAAACTGCTGATCGGCATCGGGAGTTATTGGCCGGTGTCGTTGGCCTTGACGCTGGTCGCGCTGGCCTGGGCCTGGCGGTGGCTGCGTCGGGAATCGGTTGCACCCTGGTTGTCCCGCCTGCTGGCGATGCTGCTCATGCTGCGTTTCGCCGTGCCAGTGGTCGCGATCGGTACCGATCTGGTGTGGCAGAAATTCCTGGCCGAAGAATACCGTGTAAGCCAGCAGGCGATCGACACTGCATCGAGCGACGCGGCCAAAAGCGATCCTGTGCAACAGGCAGACTCGACGAACCAGGGACTGGTCGACAAGCTGCGCGGCTGGTTCAGCCACAACACGGATTTCAAGGCCCGCTTCGACGACCTCAAGCAGGCGGTCGAAAACGCCACCGAACACCTGATCCGCTTGATGGTGGTGTTCGTGTTGCAGACGCTGGTGATACCGGCGTTGTTGTTGTGGGCCATGTGGGCCTGGATGCGCAGTCTGTTCGAGGCCACGCGTCCCTGACCCGAAAAACGCGCTCGTCAGCAACCTGCCGGCCGATCGCGTGCACCGCAGTCGCCGCTGCCTGCCGTCTGAGCGTGGCAGCAACCGGCTGGCCATTTGGGGGTGTCTCAACGCCCGATCGACGGGGCAACAGCATCGAATTCAGGTGAATTGCCTAAATGCGGTTGTCACTCTGATGTATATTCCGGTTAATTGCTGCATCGCAACATGACTGTTACTGCTGAATCCTTACAACTCGGCCTCGAAGACCTCCTCGGGGAGATGTACTTTGCCCGCCGCAGCGGTGACCTGGGTCGATTGGCCTTGCTTGCCTATTGCGAGGTGCGCCGTTGGGCGCGTGTAGCCGGTGAGCAGGCGCTCGCCGAGCAGTCGTCAGGGCTGATCCACAACGGGCCGCACGCCAATCGCGACGCGTTCATTGCCGACGTGGATGCGTTGATCAGGGAGCTGGAGAACGCCCGTGAACGGGTCATCGGCAGCGTCGCGCGCCAGGCTTGATGGCCTACCTGACTACCTGACTACCTGACTATCTAGCTATCACTGACAAGTCCGGTCATCCGGATACCCGCGCTAAACATGCGCGGCGTCGCAGTCAGACACGGCCGCGGCAACCGGTCGGCGCAACGCAGACGGCAAGGCCCATCGACTTAGCGCGGCACTTGACTCCGGTTCTACGCGCATTCCGATAGCCGTTCACACGCCTTGCCCCACGGCGCTATCAAGATCGAAAACGTGCAGCCTGAGCGATTCAGTCAATCCGACTGACCACGCACCCGTCAGACAACGGCTTGTTCGAACTGCGCGAGCGGCGAGGGCCGACCCAGCAGGTAGCCCTGGTAGATCGTGCATCCGTGTGCCAGCAGGAATGCACGTTGCGCAGCGGTCTCCACGCCCTCGGCGATCACCTCCATGCCCAGTTTGCTGGCCAGCCCGATGATGGTCTGGATGATGATGGCGTCGGTGGACTTGACGCCGATGTTGCGCACGAAACTCTGATCGATCTTGAGTTGGTCGAGCGGCAGCTGGGTGAGGTAGGACAACGAGGATTGGCCGGTGCCGAAATCGTCCATCGAAAACCGCACGCCGAGCGCCTTGAGCTGGTTCATCTTGGCTACGGTGTCGCGCACATCATCGAGCACCAGGCTTTCGGTGAGTTCGAGCTTGAGCCGGCTGGGGTGGGCGCCTGTCTGCTGCAGTACAGAGGCGACCTGCTGCACGAAGTCTTCGACCCGGAACTGCCGTGCGCTGACGTTCACGGCCAGTTCCATAGCCTGCAAACGCGGGTGCGCCTGCCAGGTGCGCAGCTGCTCGCACGCCGTCCTGAGCACCCAGTTGCCAATTGGAAGAATCATCCCGGTTTCTTCGGCCAGAGGGATGAAATCCATTGGCGGCACCATGCCACGAACCGGGTGATTCCAGCGAATCAAGACCTCGGCGCCGACAACACGTCCGTCTTCATTGACCTGGGCCTGGAAGTGCAGCATGAACCGTTCCTGCTCCACCGTCGCGCGCAGGTCGTGCTCGATCGAGCTGCGCGCGGCGATCGTCGCCTGCATGACCGGGTCGTAAAAGCGAATCGCGTTGCGTCCGGAGGTCTTAGCCTGGTACATCGCGATGTCGGCCTGTTTGAGAAGGTCGTCGAGCGCCTGTTCGTGGCCGCTGAACAGCGTAACGCCGATACTGGGAGTGCTGATCAGCGCTTGCTGGTCCATCAGATAGGGACGATTCAACGAGGCCAGGATTTTCCCCCCGATGTGCTCTATCTGGGCCGCCGCGTTCGCCGCCGGCATATCGAGATTTTCGAGCATCATGACGAACTCGTCGCCCCCCAGGCGGGCCACAGTGTCGGTCTCACGCACACATTCACGCAATCGTTCGGCCACCTGTTGCAAGAGAACGTCGCCAACGTCGTGCCCCAGCGTGTCGTTGATGGTCTTGAAATGGTCCAGGTCCATGAACATCAGCGCGCCCAGGCGGCCGCTGCGTGCACTCGATGCCAGCGCATGCTGCAACCGGTCCATCAGCAACCGGCGATTGGGCAGTCGGGTCAGTGGATCGAAGAAGGCCAGTTGTTCGATTTCCTGGGCCGCGGACTTGCCGGCCGTGATGTCGCGGGAAATGACGATGAAGCGGGGCGAGGTGGTGTCGCCGCCGGCCCTGCGCGACACCGACAGTTCAAACCAGGTTTGCGTGTCGCCATGGCGCAGCACAAACTGGGTGCCCGACGAGGAACCCGTCTCGTTGGCCTGGCGCAGTGCCTGCATGATGGTCTGCACCACGGGCGTCGGCAGATGGTCGCTGATCCGGCCGTTGGCGAACAGGCCGGGGGCCGCACCCAGCAAGGTCGGGTGTGGTGCATGTGAGCTGTAGTACTGGCCGTCGAGTCCGAGTTCCAGCAAGGAGTCGGGCATGGCGTCCAACGTGGCTTCGAGCTGCGCCTTGCCCTCGAGAATCTGCATGCGCGCCTGCCCCAGCCGCCCAAGGTAGCTTAGAGACAGCGCTGTCACTGCCAGGATCAGCAATGCGATCGGCGTGGCCACGGTCAGGACCAGTGCACGGTCATCGCGCCAGTCAGCCAGGGCGGCTGCGATCGGCACGCCCGCGGTAATCGAAATGTCGCTGTACAACGTGGGCCGGACAACCAGGATGGCCGGTTGGCGGCTCAGCCGGGCCGGCACGTAATTGTTGCCCGCCTGCGCCAGCAGCGCCGGGAGCACCGGCGAGAGCCGTATCCCGGTCAATGCCTCAGCCGGCGGTACGCTGCACAGCAACTGTCCGTTGCTGCGCTCGAGCGTGATCTCCAGGCCCGGAATCGTCACGCCCTGCGACATGATGACGTTCAGTAGCGGCACCCGCACTTCGGCCAGCACCACCAGCACGCGGCTGTCGGCCAGCTTGAGGGTGCGTGCCATGTACAGCACCGGTTCGGAGCTGGAGAAGCTGATGACCGGCGCACTGATGATCAACGTCGGAACACGCTGCGCCAGGACTTCGGCCAGAAAACCGTCTGGCAGATCGAGCTCGACATGTGTGCCGATGCGTTCGGACGACGCCACGACCTCGCCGTCGGGCATCATCAGGGCAAGGTGGCTGACCAGCAGATTCTGGTAGTCAGCTGCGCGCATCAGCCGCGCAGCCTGGTCGAGATCGATCCATTGCAGCACCAGTTTCGACGTCTGCAGCACCTCGGCCATGCCAGCGAGCAGTATGTCGATGCTCAGCAAGTTGCGGTTCAGCGCCGATTCGGCGCCGGCCACGATCCGGTTTGCATCCCGCTCCGCATTGTCCAGAGCGGCCTGTCGACCTTGCGCGATCAGCGAGCTGGCGACCAGTGCGAGCACAATCAGAAACAGCGCGGCACCGGCCAGGATCGTCAGTCGGACCCGGCGCGACAACACGGGACGTGCCGCGACCCCATCGTGCTGCGCACTGCGGGATTCATCCTTGGGGCGGCCCGGCGGGCGAACCGGGACCCCTTCGTGCTGCGCACTGCGGGATTCATCCTTGGGGCGGCCCGGCGGGTTCATGGCTCAGCCTGAACGGTGATGCCGTGTATCGGGCCGATGGTCTGGTTCCAGGTCTGGGCGCAGGCCGGGCCGCATCGGCGCAGCCAGTTGGGCAATATGCGGTTGGTCAGGACTTCCTGGCGATGGACATCGTCTTTGGCCGTCATGGTGACTTCGGTCATGTGGCCCTTGCGCGTGGCGCTGCATTGTGCCGAGCCTGTGTTGCAGGCCAATCCCTCCTGGGTTTCGCGCTCGCTCTCAGCCCAGATGCGCTGTTCGAGTTTGGGCAGTTCGTCGCGCAGCAGAATCCGCAGTTGTGGGTCGAGTGCGTTCCACGAGTCCCGGTTGGCGACAAACAACGACAGGCCCCAGGTGATGGGCATGGCGTAGATGTGGGTTGCCACCTCGTACAGGCCCAGCGTATAGCCAGTCATGCTGCCAGTGACGGCGCAATTGACGCTGCCATTGCGCATGTGATTCATGACATCGCCCAGTGGCGTCACGACCGGAATCGCGCCGAACGCCCGGATGAAATCCGCAACCGTGGAGCCGGCCACCCGAACCCGCTGGCCCGCCAGGTCGCTCAGGCGGGTCATGGGTTTGTTGCAGAAAACCATTTGTGCCGGATACACGTAGACTGCCAGCAACTCGATGCCATAACGTAGCCGCAGTGTGTGCTCCAGGAAAGGGCGGAAGGCGGCGACGGTTTTGCGCAAGGTAGCCATGTCCGGGTTCAGCACGGCCAGGTCTGCGGCATTGAACTCGGCGTCCTGCGCGGCAACGCGGCTGATCTGGGCGGTGCCAAAAGGGATCACGCCCATCTGGACCAAGCGCAACATGTCTTGCGCAGGAATGCCGGCACGGTCAAAGGAAACGATCTCGGCCGCGAAACGCCCGCCACTGAGCGTACCCAGGGTGCGGGTCCAGAAAGGTTCCTCTTGCTGCACATACTGGTTGACGCCCGCCAGGCCGCCGACAATGCGCAGCTTCTGCATGGGTGTCGTTGCCGGTTCAGATACGGGCAGGGGTTGCGCAGCGACGCAGGTGCAACAAAGGGCCAGCAGCAGCATCCTTGTCGCGCCGAAAGCTGTGCCCATTCGCACACGCCAGTGGGTCAGGATGATGAACAGGATCTGCAAGGGTGATCGAAGGGCAATAACAATTGTCAGGGGCAGGCCGACTCGCCGCCATAGGGACAACCAGTCTGCAATCGTGTCGGTGAATGGGTAGCTGCCGAAAAAGCGACATGGTCTGCGTCGATCGGCATGCGGGCAGCGTCCGGCGGACCACCCGCGCACCGGCTCGCATGTTAACGCAGCCTACTGCAGAAACCCCATTACGCGGTTCTCGCGTACCTCGGGCTTGAGCCGGTGCTCGGCCTCGAGTTGCTCGAGGAATTCGATGGTGCCGAGTTCGGTATCCAGGATCGCCGCCTGGCGCTTGACTGCGGCGAAGTCGCCGGGGCACAGCTGGTCGAGCCGTGCCAGCCTGGCCTGCAAAGGCTCCGAAAAAGACGCGTTGTCGCCTGCCATCGCCTCGGTGACGAACATGTGTGAGCGCTGTTCCCGGGTCAGCGGTTTGAACCGGATCTTGAACGTGAAGCGGCGCAAGGCGGCCTGGTCGAATCGTTCGAACAGGTTGGTGGTGCAGATGAAGACGCCCGGGAACCGCTCCATGCCCTGCAGCATTTCATTGACTTCGCTGATTTCGTAGCTACGCTGCGCGCCGCGGCGGTCCTGCAGGAAACTGTCGGCCTCGTCGAGCAGCAGCACCGCTTTTTCCGACTGGGCCTCCCGAAACATCGCCGCCATCTGTTGCTCGGTTTCACCGACATATTTGCGCATCAGATCGCTGGCCTGTCTCACCATCAGCGGCTTGTCCAGGGCTTGTGCAATATGCCGCGCCAGCGCCGTCTTGCCGGTGCCCGCAGGACCATGGAAACACAAAGTGCCGTGGCCGCGCACCTTCAGCGCCTGTACCACCCGCTCGAGTTCGAACCGGCATTCGACATTCAGATTGCCCAGCTCGTATCGGGTCACCATCTGGAGTGCAGGATCGGGCTCGGCATTGCGGCCCAGCGCCTGGTCGGCGTTGCGTAACTGGCGCTCGATCAGCTTTTCGGACATGGTGGCATCGGCTGGCAGGTCGTTCGATGCGTGGGCCAGTCCGGCGAACCTTACGGCGGTGCGGATCTGGGCTGGGGTCAGGCCCTTGCGCGAAGCCAGTCGGGCCACGAAGGCTTCGGATACCGTGACACCTTCGAGTGTCTTGCGCACCACGCCTTCACGGGCTCCCGGCGGTGGCGACGTGAGTTCCAGGTGGTAAGCGAAGCGGCGCCGAAAGGCCGGGTCGATCTGTTCGATCCGGTTGGTGACCCAGATCGTGGGCACGTTGTTCGACTCCAGGATCTGGTTCACCCAGGCCTTGCCGCTGACACTTCCGTTGCTTGGCGCGGCCACCTGTTCGGCCCGTGCCATCCGTTGCGCGGCCTCGCTGGAGATGGGTGGGAATACGTCTTCGACCTCGTCGAACAGCAGCGCGGCGTTTTCGCTGCCCTTGAGAAAGACCTGCGCGATCTGCAGTGAGCGGTAACGGTCGCGCCCGCTCAGCGAGTTGCCGTCACGATCGGCGTATTCGACCTCGAACAGTTGTAGCCCGGCGGCCTCGGCCACCACCTTGGCCAGTTCGGTCTTGCCGGTGCCGGGCGGACCGTACAACAGGATGTTGACGCCATTTTCCTTGCGCGCCACGGCGTTGCCCAGCAGCGCGCGCAACACCTGGGTGTCGTCCTGTACAAACTCGAAATCGGCCATGGACAGGCCGCTCTTGGTCGACGGGCGGGTGAATACCGCCATCAGTTCGGCACGGTCGCGGTATTCGCGCATCAACACCGGCGGCAATTTTTCACTTACCTTCATCAAGTCGGCCAGGTCGGTGATGTTGTGTTCGGAGAGCAGGTTCTCGACCAGACCGATGCGCTCCAGCCGTGAGCCGGCGCGCAACGCTTCGCCGACTTCGGTCGCATTGACCTGCGCCAGCTCGGCAATGGCGGCATACGCCTCGGGCGCGTTGCTGACCTTGAACTCCACCAGGATGCTGCGCAGGTCGCGCTGGTAACGGGCCAACGTGCCGTACAGCAACAGAGCGCGCTCGGCCTTGTTGAGCTGAAGCAGGCCGGCGAGTGCATCGATGTTCTTTTCGACCAGCGTGGACTGCTTCTTCAGACTCTGCGTCAGCCAGTCGCCGGTGACGGCCAGTAGCGCGATCAGGTCCTTGGGCTGGTCCTTCGCGTATTCGTCCAGGTAGAAGAACAGCGTGCCTTCCTCGTAGGGGCCGCGCCAGACGCCATAACGTGTCAGGAATTCAGCGTCGTCCAGCGTTGCGTGTCCGCTCCAGTAGTCGTTGCCGAAACAACGCCGCGCCAGGAATTCACGCACCCGCGCCAGCACCGGGACCGGCCATACCAGATGGCGGCCAGTCAGCGCGACGACGCTGTTGAGGTCACGCCGCACATTGAAATTCGAGCCGCGCCTGGCCGCCAGCGTCAGCACAAAATGCGAGCACATCAGGTCCAGCACCGGCGCCTCTTCGAGCCCGGGTGACGGCAGCACCAGCCTGCCTGTCTGTGCGGTCACCAAACGCTTTGCCATCAACGCCTCCAACGCCGTCGTCCGTGGCAATCACCATAACGCAGTCCGCCAGTGGAGGGAAGACCCGACCATCAATAAGGCTATGGGCGGGGGCTGTGCCCCGGCGCGCGCCGCCGATCTGCCCTGTGAATGCGCGGCGCATCGGGGCCCCCTTTCCGCTAAGCTGCGGCACATGGATACAAGTACATTGCAGAACGCCCTGGCAACTTACTTCGCGCCATGGGTGCAGGCACTCGGGTTAACGGTGCAACAGGGCGGCGCCGACGGCGTCATCACACGGTTGCCGCAACAGGCACAGTTGGCCCGCGAGGGGGGTATGGTCTGCGGGCAGGCCATGATGGCAGCTGCCGACACCTGCATGGTGCTGGCGCTGATGCAGCATTGGGGTGAATTCAGGCCCTGCACCACGGTCCAGATGAACACCAGCTTTCTCAAGCCACTGTCCGCGCAGGACGCGCTGGTGCATGCGCGGCTGGTCCGGGTCGGCAAGACCCTGGCGTTTGGCGAGATCGACATCCGCGGGGCGAATGACGCGCGCAGCGTGTGCCGTGCGACAACCACCTATGCGTTGTTGTAGTTCTGTAACGTCCTGTGCGCGCACGCCCGGACGGCGCGCGACATGATTCGCGCGGCCTTGCGCCTGCTGCTGGTGGCAGCGCTGGTGCTGCCGTTGCTGGTCATCGCGCTGGTGGCCCTGGCGGTCGACGACGACGCTGCCGTCGATCGGCTGGCGGCGCCGACACCCGCCCACGTGGAGCGGGCCCGCTGGTTGCTGGCCCGCCATGACCCGCGCGCCATGCCTGCGGGCGTACTGCGCACGGTCGTCATTTCACAGGAAGACCTCGATCTGGCCGCCAACTACCTTTCCAACCAGTATCTCGGCGGCGCCAGCCGGATTCTGCTGCAGCAAGGACGCGCTACAGTGCGTGCCAGTGTTGCGCTGCCGGCCAATCCATTGGGCCGTTTCATCAATCTCGAGGCGGAACTGCAGGAAACGGACACATTGCCGCGATTCGTGCAGTTGCGCGTGGGCCGGGTAAGGGTGCCGGCGTTTATCTGCAACTGGCTGCTGGACATCGCTCTGCACCGCCTGCAGGCGAGTACCCGTTATTCGGCGACTGCCGATGTGATCAAGCAGGTGCATGCACGCGACGGGTTTCTGACTGTGCGTTTCGAGTGGAGCGATGCGGTGCCCGACCAGCTCACGGCGGCGCTGGTAGGTCCGCAGGAGCAGGCCCGTTGGCGCATCTACCAGCAGCGGCTGGTGGCGCTGACCGGACAATCGGGTGCGCTGCGCGTGATGCGGCTCGATCAGTTGCTGGGCCCGTTGATGCAACTGGCCCTGGAGCGTTCTGCCGGCGGCGATCCGGCCGCCGAAAGCCGGGCTGCGCTGATCGTGCTGGCGTTTTATGTCAACGGCAATGGGCTGTCGGGGCTGGTGCCGGCAGCGCGGGACTGGCCGGCCGCACAACGGCACCTGGTGACGATGGCCGGGCGCACCGACACACCAAAGCACTTCACGATATCGGCCGTGCTGGCCGCAACCGCGGGTAGTCCCCTGTCCGATGCCGTGGGCTTGTACAAGGAACTGGACGATGCACGGGTGGGCAGCGGCTTTTCCTTCAATGACCTGGCCGCCGACCGTGCCGGAACGCGGTTTGGAGCACTGGCCGTGGCTGACGCCGTGGCATTCAACCGGGTGCGCCGGTTGGTGATGAGCGGCCTGCGTGAATCCGACCTGATTCCCGATCTGCAGGATTTGCCTGAATTCATGCCACAAGCCGTGTTCCAGCGGCGCTTCGGTGGTGTAGGGCAACCCCGCTACCAGGCCATGGTGGCGCAGATCGAGCAACGTATCGCGGCCTTGCCGCTATACCGTTAGCCCGGTTTCGGGCCGCTGTGGCGCCGCCGGCAACCGTGGGTGAGCGGGGCCGCGGCAGCCGCGAGCCTCGATAAGGATAAAATCAGGGGTATCCCGCGATACTGAACACAAGGAATTCCATGTCCGCAAGCCCCGCCGAGCACGAAACCGCGTCTGATGACCCGGTCGAGAAGATTGTGCACTTGATGCCCGTGGTGCTTCCGCTTGCTGGCGCCGTGTTGATTTTCCTGCTGGCATTTATCGCCGTATTCATGGCCTGACGCGACCGCGGGCCCGCGTGCACATGGCGCCTGGCGCAGGCGCTATTCGTGACAGGGCTGGCCCATCAGGGAGTTTTCGGTGCTATGTTGCCGTTCTCCTTGTGCGGCTTGTCTTCCGGCCTGTGACTCTCCGGTCACCATCGGTGACCTTCCAATAGCGCCCCTGCATCTGTCCGACCGCGCAGCATTGCGCGTGTCCGACGGCTAGCGACTGTGGCAAATTTCCCGTCCGTCGCCACAACATTCCGCATAACTACATGCATTTTTCGCATGAAGTTTGTCGCTTTGGTGGTGCTTTGTGCGGGATGGCTTCATAGAATTGGGGCGGAGGGGCGTCCTGCCTGGACGGCTTTTGGCTGCCGCGCGATGGCGCCATGGCGTGCTACCCGCACACGCTACACGCCCACGAGGCAATTCACGCCGCCATCGCCAACATGGAACGAACCGTTTTTTCAAAGTGGATGCCCATTGGCATGCGCGAAGCATCGTGTCCTCTTTGAAAAACAGGTTTTCTGTCTCTGGAGTCTTCAATGAATACACGTGCCGAACTGGCGGTGGTGCTCGATCCACCAGCCTATGTCAAGAATAAGGCGTTGATCGCCTGGGTTGGCGAGATCGCGTCACTGACGCAACCGGACAAGGTCATCTGGTGTGACGGATCCGACGCGGAATACGACCGCCTGTGCCAGCAACTGGTGGCCGCCGGCACCTTTCACACACTCGATCCGGTCAAGCGTCCGCACTCGTATCTCGCCCGCTCCGACCCCAGTGATGTCGCGCGGGTCGAAGACCGCACCTTCATTTGTGCGCCCGCCAAGGAGGAGGCTGGCCCGACCAACAACTGGATGGAGCCCGAGAAGATGCGCGCCGTGTTGCAACACGGGCAGGCGGACGGGACACCGGGGCTGTTTGCCGGCTGCATGCGCGGTCGCACCATGTATGTGGTGCCGTTCTCGATGGGCCCGCTGGGCTCGCATATCGCCCATGTCGGCATCGAACTCTCCGACAGCCCCTATGTCGTGGTCAACATGAAGATCATGACGCGCATGGGCCGCGCGGTCTATGACGTTCTGGGTACCGATGGCGCTTTTGTCCCTTGCGTGCATTCGGTCGGGGCGCCGCTCAAGCCGGGTCAGGCCGATGTTGTCTGGCCTTGCAACAAGACCAAGTACATCGTGCACTACCCTACGACGCGCGAGATCTGGTCCTATGGCTCCGGCTACGGCGGCAATGCGCTGTTGGGCAAGAAGTGTTTTGCGTTGCGCATTGCCTCCAACATGGGTCGCGCGGCCGCGCAGGACGCCGACGGCGAGCCAGGCTGGCTGGCTGAGCACATGCTGATCCTCGGTGTGCAGAATCCGCAGGGCCGCAAGTACCATGTGGCGGCGGCGTTCCCCAGCGCTTGCGGCAAGACCAACTTCTCGATGATGGTGCCGCCCGCGGCGTTCGAGGGCTGGAAGCTCACGACCATTGGCGATGACATCGCCTGGATCAAGCCCGGCAAGGACGGCCGCCTTTACGCCATCAATCCGGAGGCCGGCTATTTCGGCGTCGCTCCGGGCACCAGCATGCGCACCAACCCCAACTGCATGGCCAGCCTCGAGCGTGACGTGATCTTCACCAACGTCGCCCTGACCGACGACGGCGATGTCTGGTGGGAGGGCATGGAAGAAGATACCGGCAAGATTCCCGAGCACCTGATCGACTGGCAAGGCAACGACTGGACGCCCCAGATTGCGCTGGACCAAGGCGTGGGCGGCAAGCGCAAGCCCGCCGCACATCCGAATGCCCGTTTCACGGTGGCCGCCACCAACAATCCGGCGCTTGATCCGGCCTGGGACGACCCAGCCGGGGTGGCGATCGATGCCTTCATTTTCGGTGGCCGCCGCTCCACCACGGTGCCCCTGATCACCGAGGCGCGCAGCTGGGTCGAAGGTGTGTACATGGCCGCGACCATGGGCTCCGAGACAACGGCGGCAGCCGCCGGGCAGCAAGGCGTCGTGCGGCGCGATCCGTTCGCGATGTTGCCGTTCATGGGTTACAACATGAGCGACTACTTCCAGCACTGGCTGCAGATGGGCGAGAAACTGGCCACCACGGGTGCGCCGCTGCCGCGCATCTACACCACGAACTGGTTCCGCAAGGGTGCGGATGGCAAGTTCGTTTGGCCCGGTTACGGCGAGAACATGCGTGTGCTCAAGTGGATGATCGACCGCCTGGAGGGCAACAGCCCCGGCACAGAGCATGTGTTCGGCATCAGTCCGGCCTATGCTGAACTGAACTGGACAGGCCTGACATTCACGCCGGAGCAGTTCGAGACCGTGACCAGCATCGACAAGGCAGCCTGGACGGCCGAGTTGAAGTTGCATGCCGACCTGTTCCAGCAACTCGCCTACCACCTGCCGCCGGAACTGCAGGAGACGCGCAGCAAGATCGAAGCGCGGCTCGCCGCCTGAACCACGAAGGCCACCCGAGGGTGGCCTTTTTCAACGCGCACACAAGCCACCACGGCCAGTCTTTGAGCCGAGGGACGGTCGGTCGCCGCCGTATCCACCAAGCCGCGCCCAATAGAATGCGTTGACCCATGTGGATCTATCTTCTTCAAGGCATCGGTTTCGGCATGGCGGCGGCCTCGCAACCCGGTCCGTTCCAAACCTACCTGATCACCCAATCCCTGACGAATGGCTGGCGCCGCACATTGCCGGCCAGCCTGGCCCCGCTGATCAGCGACGGCCCCATCATCGCGTTGTGCCTGCTGGTTCTGAGCCAGGTGCCCGCGGCGATGGAGCGCGCCCTGTATACCGTGAGCGGCGTCTTTATCCTCTATCTGGCTTTTGGCTCCTACCGGTCATGGAAAAACTACCGGGCTGGGTCGACCACCGACAGCGGAGCCAGGCAGAGTGTGTGGAAAGCGGCGCTGATGAATTCGCTCAGTCCAGGCCCCTACATCTTCTGGACGCTGATAACAGGACCGATCCTGATCGCTGGCTGGCGCGAGTCTCCGGCCTACGGCGTTGCATTTCTGGGTGGTTTCTACGTGACCATTGCCGGCGGATTGGCGGGCATCATTCTCGTTTTCGGGTTGGCCGCCAGATTCGGGCCACGCGTCAATCGCGCAATGCTTGGCATCTCGACCATTGCATTGGTGCTGTTCGGCTTCTTTCAGATTACCAAGGGACTAGCCTGAGACAGGCCTGCGTCGTTACCCGGCGCGAGGGATGGGTCGCCGGGCACCAGCGTGCAAGGGACGGAGCGCCGGATCGCGCCCAGCGCATCAGTCAGTCAGACAAATATTGCAGGTGGCTCGGCAAGCCGGGCACCGGCAGGACGCGGAAGCCGCTTGCCGGCCGTTTGCCACGGGACGCGACAACATGCGACGGCGCGGTTGTTGCCCGGGTGGCTGTGGACGAACGCTGCGGCTGTTGCGCGCGGGTCGATGCATGGCGTGCACGATGTACAGCGCGCGAGGTCAGGTAGCCCGGCAGGCGATCCATCAGCTTGCCGCGTTTATCGGCGTAAGACCAAACCTTGAGCAGGGCAATGGCTGTTAACACGCCGAACGCCAAAGCGATCCGGCCGATATCGATCGGGGCGGACACGGCATCCGTTGCCTGGGCTGCGGCCGGGCCGGCGGTCAGGGACAGGGTCGCCAGCATGCCAAGGCCGCGTTTGACGTTCGCAGGCAGCTTCAGCGACGATGCCGCATCGGCGGGACGGGCTCGTCCAAGGGTGGAAAGGGCAGCAAAGGTGTAGGTACTCATGATGGTATTGGGTGCAATCGAAATTGGATGTGGGCACGCTTGACGGCGCTCAGGCCCAGCGAGTTGCCATGGATTTGGTAGATGACCTGTCGGCGAACGGCCAGTGCGGCATCTCCTGTCCGTTGGCCAGCGCCTCGCGCTGCGCCCGCAGCAGGGCGCTATCGAGCTCCGCCATCAGGCGAGGGTCCGCCACGGCCGCAGCCCAGGTGCGCTCATCCTCTGCGCGCTGGGTGGCAGTGTGCCTGCGTGCAGTCCGATGGGCCAGCCACTGAGCCGGCCAGGTTCGGATAGCGTCGGAGAACGTAGCCAGCAGGCCGAAGACAATCAGCCACATTGCGACCCAGGCCAGCAACAAGTGGCCATCGGTCAGGGCGGTGACGACTTGTTCGGCCACGACAATCACGGCCGACAGGCCGCCTGTCACCAGAATACTGGCAAGCGCCTTGGGGCTGCCGAGCCGGGAAAACGATGCACGCGTCCATTCCAGGACGCGGGTGAGACGGTTTGCGCCTTCATGGATGCGCGGGAAATCGTGTTGGACAAAAGTGGTCATGGTCATTTCTCTTTCATTGCCGCAGATCAAATTTCTGCATAGCCCAATACTAGGGTTAACACCAATACGATTCAACTTTATATTTGTGATAAAAGATATTCATGTTGTTAATGACTGAGTTGCCCTGATGCCTGCAGGAAGCCCTAATTTCCGTACGCTGGACCTCAACCTGTTGCGGGTTTTCGACGCTGTCATGACTGAGCGCAGCCTGACGCGCGCAGCGCGGAGCCTGTCACTGACCCAACCGGCGGTCAGCAATGCGCTCAGCCGCCTGCGCGTGGCATTGGGAGATGATCTGGTGCAGCGCAGTGGGCAAGGTGTATCGCCGACGCCACACGCCTTGAGCCTTTGGCCGGCGGTGCGCGACGCATTGCGTCAACTGCAGCATGCGCTGGCGCCAGACGGGTTTGTGCCGGAGCAGGCCGACAACGCTTTCGTGCTGGCCATGGCCGACGCCACCGCCGCCGAACTGTTGCCTCTGCTGATCCGTGTCATGGAAACCGAGGCGCCGGGCGTCTCGCTGCGGGTCGTGCCGCTGGCCACGCGCGATCCGCGCAAACTGCTCGATGAAGAGGCGATCGATCTGGCAATCGGCTATTTCCCGGCGGTCACGGCCGACCTCAGCGCGCGCGCGCAGGTCGGCAAGGCCGTGTCGTTCCTGCATCGGCGTGTCTATGCCAGCACGTATGAATGTGTCATGCGGGCCGGCCATCCGTTGGCCAGCGGACCGCTGACCTTGAGTCGGTTTTGCGCGGCACGCCATCTGCTGGTCAGTTTCAGCGGTAAACCATTCGGCTTCATCGACGAGGCCCTGCTGGCATCCGGCCGCGACCGCAGGATCGTGCTGACGGTGAATCAGTTCTTCACGGCCGCACGCGTGGTGGCGGAATCGGACTTGTTGACCGTTCTGCCGCACCATTTTCTGACCTTCACCGATGACCCGCAGGCGCTGGTCACCCGGCCGTTGCCCCTGGACGTGCCACCGGTGTACATAGACGCGTTGTGGCACAACCGGCAGGAGGCGGACAGTGCCCACCGCTGGTTGCGCGACGCGGTGGTTCGGTCGGTACCGGGCCGGGTCACCGAGCAGGCGCCATGAATATTCAGTTGTTATCGGACCTGCACCTCGAAGTGCATCCCCATTTCGCGCCGCAATGCGCGCTTGGTGCCGACGTGCTGGTGCTGGCCGGCGACATCGGCTCCTACCAGGACGGTTCGCTGCTGGCCGACGCGGACTTCGGTCTTGGGCGGTTCGCGCCTGCACGCGGCTGGCCAACCCCGGTGCTGTTCCTGCCCGGCAACCACGAATACGATGGCATGGACTTCGATGCTGCGCATGACCGGCTGCGCGTGACCTGCGAGCGACTGGGCATGGTCTGGATGGAGCGTGCCGTCGCGGTGCTGGACGGCGTTCGTTTTGTCGGAACCACGTTATGGACTGATTTCGACGCGCTCGCGCCCGCCGCTGGCACCCTGGGGGCCGACTTGGCGCAACTGTTGCGCGCCCGAGAAAAGGCCTTCCGCGCCGCCAATTTCTATTTGCGCAAGACCGGCGGTACGCGCGCCGGCGTGCCGATGCTGGCGCAACAGGTGCGCGATCAAGGACTGGTGTGCCAGCAGTGGTTGCGCACCGCCTTGGCACAAAGCCATGACGGTCCGACGGTGGTGGTCACGCATTTCGCACCCAGTCTGCGCAGCGCCGATCCGCGCTACGGCATGACGCCGGGCACCGCCGGCTTTTGCAATGCGCTCGATGACCTGTTGGCTGAGGCCGACCTGTGGCTGCATGGCCACCTGCATGCGCCCAGCGACTATGTGCACAACGGCTGCCGCGTCGTGGCCAATCCGCTGGGTTATGCACGCAAGGACGAGCAGCTGGCTTTCAAGAGCGCCAGCTTGATCGTGCTCGATCGATGACAAACCACTGTCTGTGCATTTTTTGAAATGTGTCAACATCGGCCGGTAGCTGCGGCATAGACTTTGAATATTCATTATGAGGAGCACCACATGAAGATCCTGCTGGCTGTCGATGGCAGCGCATACACGAAAAAAATGCTGGCATACCTGGTCACGCACAAGGAAACCTTCGCCGGCGACAACACATTCACACTGCTCACAGTTCAGGCGGGCATCCCGCCACGCGCGCGCGCGGCGGTGGGCAAGCAGGTCATCGACCAATACCAACTTGACGAGGCCGAACGCGTCCTGTCGCCGGTCAGCAAGTTTCTGGTACGCCACGACATCGATGCCAAAACGGCATGGAAAGTCGGCCATGCAGGAGAACAGATCGCCAAGTTTGCCGACAACGGCAAGTTCGATCTGCTGGTGATGGGTTCACACGGCCATGGCGCATTGGCGAACCTGGTGATGGGTTCGGTTGCCACCAAGGTGCTGGCGCATTGTTACGTTCCGATCCTGCTGGTGCGCTGACTGTTGTCAGGCGTGCCGCCTGATGCTCAGTGTGCCTTGTGGGGCGCGCTGGTTTCTGGTGGCCGGGCGTTGAGACCGTCGAAGCAGGTGCTCATCACCAGTTCGATGATCTCGTCGTCATTGTGCTGGCCACCCATCTTGAGGAATTCCAGCACCGGATCGCAGGCCCGGGCATAAAGCGTGTAGAGCACCGCGATAGCCGGCAGACGGCTGCTGATCGAGCCGTCGGCCTGCGCCGCCTCGATCCAGCCGCCCAGGCGGTCACTGACCTCGATCAGGCCGTCCATGTATTCACGGTTTGCCATCAGCGTGGCGCGTAGGGTCGAGTTCTGGCTTGGCAACGACGGCATGTTGCCGGCGAGCTTGAGCCCCATCGTCCAGCGGGTTACCGCGCGGATGTTTTCCAGCGGTGGCGCAGCCTCTGGCAACGCAGCGCAAAAAGTCTGTGCCTGGCGCATCACCCGGACCATCGCCGCTGCAGCCAGGTCCTCCTTGCTCGGGAAGTGCTTGTACAGGCTGGCCTTGGCGATGCCGACCCGCGCGGCCACCTCGTCCACGGTCATCGCATCGAAACCCTTTTCGGACAGCAGACGATTGACGGCCTGGATGATTGCGTCCTCCCGCACCTTGAGCATTTGTGCCTTGAACGAGACGCGCGGAGCAACACTGGTAAGCATAGGGCAATTTTAGCCGTTGCAGTTTATCGAGTGGACGCAGCTGTCTACAGTTGACTCAATGGTCTGTCTTGCGACTGGAGTACGTCGCGCCACGGGCAGACCTCATTGCCGGTATCGGTCGACAGTCAGACCGTCGAGGCTGATGTCGGTCTTGCGGCCCGACATCAGGTCTGCCATGACGCGTCCGGTTCCCGCCGCCATGGTCCAGCCCAGCGTGCCGTGGCCGGTGGACAGGTACAGATTCGGGTAGGACGAGCCACCCAGGACCGGCGTGCCGTCCGGCGTCATCGGCCGCAGACCGGCCCAGAATTCGGCCTTGGCCAGGTTGCCGGCACCCGGGAACATGTCGGTCAACACATGGTTGAGAGTGCGCCGGCGCGTTTCGCGCAACGCGGTGCTGTAGCCGGCCAGTTCGGCCGTACCACCCACCCGGATCCGGTCGCCCAGCCGGGTGACGGCCACTTTGTGGGTTTCATCCATGATGGTTGACTCGGGCGAGCGGCTGGCGTCAATGATTGGCACCGTGATCGAATAACCCTTGACCGGGTACACCGGGATGCGGATGCCTGCGGGCTTGAGCAGCAAGGGCGAATAGCTGCCCAGGGCGACAAGGTAGTTGTCGGCCTGCAATGTGCCGCCATCGGTGGCGATGCCGGTGATGCGGCTGCCGTCGTTCTCGATCGCCTTGATGTTGACGCCGAAGCGGAACTTGGCACCGAGTTCCTGCGCCATCTCGGCCAGCCGCTGGGTGAACTTGAAGCAGTCGCCGGTCTCGTCGCCTGGCAGGCGCAATGCGCCGACGAACTTTTGCTGCACATGGGCCAGCGCCGGTTCGACGTCGATGTAGCCGGGACGGTCCAGTAATTCATAGGCGACACCGTACTGCTTGAGGATTTCGATGTCCTTGCCTGTGCCGTCGAGCTGTTGCTGGGTACGGAACAGCTGCAAGGTACCCTGGGTGCGTTCGTCGTAGCGGATGCCGGTGTCGGTGCGCAGTTCGCGCAGGCAGTCCCGGCTGTACTCGGCCAGGCGCACCATGCGGCCCTTGTTCAACGCGTAACGGGCCTCGGTGCAATTGCGCAACATCGACAGGCCCCAGCTCCACATCGACGGGTCGAGCATGGGCCAGATCACCAAAGGACTGTGGTGCATCAGCATCCACTTGATGGCCTTGAGCGGTACCCCGGGGCCGGCCCATGGGGCCGAATAACCCGGTGAAACTTCGCCGGCGTTGGCGAAGCTGGTCTCTAACGCGGGCCCGCTCTGGCGGTCGACGACCGTGACTTCATGTCCGGCCTTGGCCAGATAGTAGGCACAGGTGGTGCCAATGACACCGCTGCCCAGGATCAGTACTTTCATGCGTGTTGTGTCCTGTCGTGTGAAGACGCGCGAGCGCGCAGATGGCTCGATGCGGCGCGCCATGCGCCAGCGTCAGAGCCCGATTGTCGACCCGAACCCATATCGGGGTGCTGCATCGGCGGCGCGTCGGTGACCCGCTGTCCAGGCGAGGCCCCCATATGGGACTGCGGGCACCCCGAAAAAGGGCGATGGGTTACCATTTCGGTTTGTTTTTGACTGGTATATCCATGGCCGCCCTCAACCCGTTTCACCTCGCATTCCCGGTTACCTCGTTGTCGCAGGCGCGGCGGTTCTATGGCGACTTACTGGGCTGTCCCGAAGGACGTTCATCGAACGAGTGGATCGATTTCGACTTCTTCGGCCACCAGATCGTGGCCCATCTGGCGCCGCAGGAGGCCGGACACACGACCACCAGTGCCGTGGACGGCCACAACGTGCCGGTGCGGCATTTCGGTGTGGTGCTCACCATGCCCGAGTGGGACATTCTGGCCGACAAGTTGCGCGCCGCAGGCACCACTTTTGTGATCGAGCCCTATGTGCGTTTCAAGGGTGAGGCCGGAGAGCAGGCGACCATGTTCTTCTGTGATCCGTGCGGCAACGCGCTGGAGTTCAAGGCGTTTGCCGATCGCTCCCAACTGTTCGCGAAGTAGACCGCCATGACCATGCCTTCCTGGACCATCGATGTTGTTTCCGACATTGTCTGCCCCTGGTGCTATATCGGCAAACGCAAGCTCGAGAAAGCGCTGGAGCTGTCGCGCCAGGCCGGCATGGGCGAGCCCGAGATTCGCTGGCACCCGTTTCAGTTGAACCCGGACATACCGACCGAGGGCATCTCCCGCAAACAGTATCTGGAAGACAAGTTCGGTGGCGCGCAGCGCGCGAGCGAAATTTACGCCCGGGTCAAGGCCGCCGGGCAGGCTGCCGGGCTGGATCTGAACATCGACGGCATCACGCTGCAGCCCAATACGCTGGCGGCCCACGCGCTGCTCGCATTTGCCCAGCTTCAGGGCCTGGCGGTTGGCAATGATGTGAAAGAACGCCTGCTCAAGGCCTACTTCATCGAGAACCGTTTCATCGGTGATGTCGAAGTGCTGGTCGCGATTGCTGCCGAGGCCGGGCTCGATACAGGTGCCGCCCTCGCCTTCATCAGTGATCCCCAGCAACTGCAGCAGGTTGCCGCCGCTGACGCGCGTGTCCGCGAGATGGGCATTGGCGGTGTTCCGTTTTTCATCTTCAACCAGAAGGTGGCAGTGTCGGGCGCGCAGGATCCAGCCGATTTGCTGGCAGCGATGCAGCAATCCGTGGCAGACGCCGCCGCCTAGGCTTCCGGCGCGGCCTGCACCTTCCGCGGGGCCGGCGCCGTGCCGCTGGATGCGCTGCCATGGGGCGTCAATGCGCCTTGATGTGCACTAGTTCACGCCAGATGCCGCGTGATGCTGGTTAAAATTCGGTTCCTTTGGCTCTTTTGCCACCGCACCCTGTAACAAGACGAGGAGACACCATGCACGAGCGCAAGACCATGAAGACGGGTTGGGGAATTGCAAAAAGGCTCGTGCGTCGCGCGCTGGCAGTGGCCCTTGTCGGTAGCGCCGGCGTTGCATTCGCTGCGGTGCCGGGACCGGACGGATTCGTGACGACCTACGAGTTGCAAATGGAATCCATATTCAGCGGACCGTCTTTCGCCACGGCGGCGGTGAATCTCGGTCAAGCCGTATTTAACGGCATCGATATCCACTTCAATGCCACCGAGATGGTGACCGCCACAAGCCTGTTGTCGATCGACGACGACGACGAGTTCGGAGGGGCAGGCTTGTCGCTCAATACGCTGTCGAACCAGCTGGGAGTGCCCAATTTCACGGTGTCCATGTTCTTCGTGAATGCCATCACTTTTTGTGGTGGCCCGGGCGGCAACATCATCGGTTGTGGTCGCAACTCCGGTGGCCTGATTGCGCTGCAGTCGGCTGCGGCGGCCGGCGCTAACGGCGCCGCGTTGCTGGCCCATGAACTGGGCCACAACCTGGGGCTCAACCATCTGATCGACAGCAGCAACCTGATGAACTCCGCCGTCACCGGCGCTACTTTCCTGAGCGTGGCACAGGCTGAGACCATCCTGAGCAGCAACCTGGTCCGGGGTGCCTCGCGCACCATCTCCATCACCCCAATCGCAGTAGTTGCTGCGGTCCCGGAGCCCGAAACCTGGGCCATGATGCTCGTGGGCCTGCTGGGTGTTGCGGGCTGGGCCCGGCGCCGGCAGCCAAGCGCTGGCTGAGTTTGCGCTTGCGTCTGGCGGCGTGCGCGCCTGTGTTTTTGGTCGCGTGCGCCATGGCGGCCACACCGCCTGACTGGCGCGCGCGTGACCTGGGTGGTTTCGCGCTGCACACGCCAGCCGACATGCAATTGCGTACCGGCGGCATCGACTCGCAGGCCGGCACGCTGACATCCGACAGCTTGCGGATCGATTACGACTTCGGGCTGTATTCGGACCCGCTGGCGCAACGCGAAGACGCGCTGGATTTCCAGTCCTGTGGTGCCACCGTCGATGGCCTGCCCGCCCGTCAAGTCCAGTTTCGACTGCAGGACGCAGCCGGGCAGTCCCGTTCATGTATCGGTGTTCATGTGCCGCAGGTTCGCCAGAGCGGCATGGGGCCGTTACGCCTGACCGTGCTGGCATGTGCGGACAAGCCCGACCAACTCAAGGACATGCCAGCGATGTTCGCGAGTATCCGCCTTACCGGCTCAGGATCCCGCTGATTGGCCCGGCCGGGATGCGGCGACACGCAGGAGTTGCGTGGCGTTGGCATCGCGCGCCTTGGTCTGCAGCACCTGCCGCCGCATCCGCCATCGCCGCCATCGCAGTTATCGAAAGGCAATTGGACATGGTCAACGCGGTGGGCATATGACTATCTGTCAGTCGAACGATGCCTGTGTGACGCGGAATCGCTACATTGGTCCGATGGAGAGATCCGTTTCAGGAGAGTTTATGAAATTGAACATGAACGACAGCCAACCGCTGCAAGCGCTGATTGCCGGGTTCAAGCTGCAGTCGTTACAAAACGGCGCTTGGGTCGTCGGCAAATGACAGCGCAATACATTGCAGAAGAGGCGTCTGGCAATACCGTGCTTTTCGTACCCGGTCTTTTGTGTGACCATGCCGTGTGGTCAGCACAGATCGACGCGTTGTCCGGAGATTTCGATTGTCGAGTGGCGCAACTCGACACACAGGACGCGATAGACGCGATGGCCAGCGCCGTGCTGGCGTTGAGCGACGGCGCGTTCTCCCTCGTCGGTCACTCGATGGGCGGGTATGTCGCGTTGGAGGTCATGCGCCGGGCGCCGCAACGGGTGCAACGGCTGGCCTTGCTGAGCACCCAGCCTCGCGCCGATTCGCCAGAGCAAGCTGCGCGTCGAGAGCGCCTTTTTCAAGATGCCCAGCTCGGCGGATTCCAGGACGTCATCGCCGGCTTTCCCTCCTTGCTATTTCATGAAAGCAGGCTCTCCGATCCGTCCGTGATCGATGCCTTTGACGCCATGGCCAGGCGCGTCGACAAAGAAGCCTTCCTGCGCCAGCAGCGTGCCATCATGGGCCGGGTCGACAGCCTGGCGGACTTGTCGACGATAGCGTGTCCCACCCTCGTGCTGTGCGGCCGGCAGGACCTGATTACGCCACTGGAAAACTCGCAGCTGATGGCCGGCAGCATTCCAGGTGCTGCGCTGATCACCCTCGAAGACTGCGGACACATGGCGCCGATGGAGCGTCCGGCAGCCGTCAATGCCGCGCTGCGAGAGTGGCTGGAGCGCAGCCATTAGTGCCTCGCTTCCCTGTTGACCAACGCTTTGTGGGTAGACAAGACTAGTCTGGGGCGTGGCGGTCACGCCATGCTTGACGGTGTCCGTTTCGAAGTCCAGGCCGGCACCCACTGCGGCCTGGTCGAGGCCTTCGGCTTCACCGGCGCGTACAACGGCGCCAAGCGTTTTGTCGGAGCGGCTCGGCCCATACGCACCGGCTCAGGATCCCCCTGATACCGCCTGCCGGTACTGCATGGCTTCGGCCAGGTGATTGACCTGCACATCGCTCGACTGCGCCAGGTCGGCGATGGTGCGCGCCACCTTCAGTACCCGGTGCGCGCCCCGCGCGGACCAGCCCAGCCGGGATGCGGCGGCATGCAGGAACTGCGTGGCACTGGCATCGAGCGCCACATTTGCGTCGAGCGCCTGGCCCTGCAACAGGTGGTTGGCCATGTGCTGTCGCGCCATCGCGCATTGGCGCGCCTGCGTGACGCGCTCACGTACCGTGGCACTCGATTCGCCGGCCTGCGCGCGTAGCAGCGCCTCGCTGTCGATGGCGGCCACCTCTACATGCAGGTCGATGCGGTCCATCAACGGTCCGCTGAGCTTGCCCTGGTAACGCCCGACCTGATCGGGTGAGCATCGACAGGCCCGGTGGCGCGCCCCCCGATAACCACAGGGACAGGGGTTCATGGCCGCGATGAGCTGAAACTGTGCTGGAAACTCGGCCCGTCTGGCCGCCCGTGCAATGGTGATGGTGCCGGTCTCCAGCGGCTCGCGCAACGCCTCCAGCGCGGCTCGGGGGAACTCCGGAAGTTCATCGAGGAAAAGAACCCCGTGGTGCGCCAGCGATATCTCGCCGGGCCGCGGGGGTGAGCCCCCGCCGACCAGCGCCACGGCACTGGCGCTGTGGTGCGGGCTGCAGGTTGGCCGGCGACCCCAGTGTTCCAGTGAAAACCGGCCAGCCAGGCTGGCAAGTGCGGCGCTCTGCAGGGCCTGCGTCACCGTCATCGGTGGCAACAGGCCGGCGAAACGGTGTGCCAGCATGGACTTGCCGGAGCCCGGTGGGCCCGTCATCAGTACGCTATGCCCGCCTGCCGCCGCGATTTCCAGCGCCCGCTTGACGCCACTGTGGCCTTTGACATCGGAGAGGTCCGGATACACCACTGCCGCGGCCACCGGGGTCGGGTGGACCCGGCTCCAGCCTGCGGCGTCGTCCTGATTGGCACCAGCACCAGCACCAGCACCAGCACCGGGCACGGCGCTGTCGGGCGGTACGAACTGGCGCACGACATCGAGCAGGTGCAAGGCGCGGTAGACCTCGGAGTCCGGCACCAGTGCGGCCTCCTCGGCGCTGTGCGCCGGCAGCACCTGGCGCGTCGACTGCCGTTCGGTGTGCAGGGCCAGGCTCATTGCCAGCGCGCCCCTGACCGGCCTGAGCGCGCCAGACAGTGACAACTCACCGGCAAATACATAACCGGCGAGCGGGTCGCCGTTGATCTGCCCGCTGGCCGCAAGAATGCCCAGCGCGATCGGCAGGTCGAAACGCCCGGAATCCTTCGGCAGGTCGGCTGGTGCCAGGTTCACCGTGATGCGTTTGTTGTGCGGGAATTCAAGCCCGGAGTTCTGGATGGCCGAGCGCACCCGCTCGCGTGCCTCCTTGACTTCGACGTCCGCCAGGCCGACCAGGGTGAAGCTGGGCAGGCCATTGGCAAGATGCACTTCGACGGTCACCGGGGCTGCGTCCATGCCCAGCAGGGCACGACTTTGGAGCAGTGACAGGGTCATGGGGACATTCCTCGGTTTGGTGCACGACGGAGGCAGGCATCGGGCTGCATAGCACCACAATGGTGCGGTCCACCCCTATGCCGGGATCCTGCATGACCGTTTGTGTGCTTATTGGGCGAATTGAACCGTATTGGGGTGGCAGGCGCATCCCCATGGGGGGAGATACACGTGGCACGGTCTGTGCATTGCAGTCTCTGTTAGCAATTTCAAACTTTCGATATGGAGCTCCCGATGATCAACAAGACCGTGTGTGTCGTGCGTCGTGCGCCGCTGTCAGCAGATGCGACGCCTGCCGGCACGCGTAAGGGCCGGGAAGGCCCGGCCGCTGGCCTGAAGTTCAACTTTTGACTGGAGAGACGAATATGAAAATGATCGCAGCGGTTATCAAACCATTCAAGCTCGACGAGGTGCGTGAAGCACTGTCCGGCATTGGTGTGCAAGGCATCACCGTGACCGAGGTCAAGGGATTCGGACGCCAGAAGGGACACACCGAGTTGTACCGTGGCGCCGAATACGTCGTCGACTTTCTCCCCAAGGTAAAGATCGAAGTGGCGGTCTCTGACGAGTTGTCGGAGCGCGTGATCGAAGCCATCGAAGGTGCCTCGCGCACCGGAAAAATCGGCGACGGCAAGATTTTTGTATTTGACCTCGAACAAGTGGTGCGGATCCGCACCGGCGAAACCGGAAAGGAAGCATTGTGAAGAAAATTCTCCTGTCCCTGACTTTGGGACTCAGTCTGTTGATGGGCGCCGGCCTGGCCCTGGCGCAGTCGGAAACCACCACGACCGCCACTGAACAATCTGCAGCGCCAGCAGCGCCAGCAGCGGCGGCAATGCAAGCACCCGCTGCAGACGCGCCGGCACCTGCTGCCGCGGCGGTAAAAGCGCCCACGGTCGACAAGGGCGACGTCGCCTGGATGATGGTCTCCACCATCCTGGTGATCCTGATGGTGGTCCCAGGCCTGGCCCTCTTCTATGGCGGCCTGGTGCGCAGCAAGAACATGCTGTCGGTGCTGATGCAGGTGATGGTCGTGTTCTCGCTGATATCGGTGTTGTGGGCCGTCTACGGCTACAGCCTGGCATTCGGCGGATCGGGGTTGATCATCGCGAATCTGGACAAGGCATTCCTGATGGGCGTGACTACCGCCTCGCTGGCCGACACCTTCACCGAGGGTGTCAAGATTCCGGAGTTCATCTTCATCGCATTCCAGGCCACCTTTGCCGGTATCACCTGCGCACTGATCGTCGGCTCGTTTGCCGAGCGGATGAAGTTCAGCGCCGTGTTGCTGTTCTCGGTGCTGTGGTTCACCTTCAGCTACCTGCCGATCGCACACATGGTGTGGGGCTCGGGTGGTTACCTGCTGGGCAAGGGCGCACTCGACTTTGCCGGGGGCACCGTGGTGCACATCAATGCAGCGATGGCCGGTCTGGTGGGTGCCTATATGGTTGGCAAACGGGTCGGTTACGGCAAGGAGGCGATGGCGCCGCACAGCCTGACGCTGACCATGGTGGGCGCGTCCTTGCTGTGGGTTGGATGGTTCGGCTTCAATGCCGGCTCCAACCTGGAGTCGAACGGTGGCGCCACGCTGGCCTTCATCAACACGCTGTTTGCAACCGCTGCTGCCGTGTTGGCCTGGTCCGCCGGCGAGGCCATGAGCAAAGGCAAGGCTTCCATGCTGGGTGCAGCGTCCGGCGCTGTAGCTGGTCTGGTGGCCATCACCCCCGCCTGTGGATCCGTCGGTCCGATGGGTGCCATCGTCATCGGTCTGCTGGCAGGTTTCCTGTGCCTGTGGGGCGTCACCGGGCTCAAGCACATGCTCGGAGCGGACGATTCGCTGGACGTGTTCGGCGTGCACGGCGTAGGTGGCATCCTGGGCGCCTTGCTCACGGGTGTCTTCACGGCCCCCAGCCTGGGTGGAACCGGCGGCGCGGAATTCTCGATCTCCAGCCAGTTGCTGATCCAGGCCGAAGGCGTGTTGATCACGATGGTGTGGTCGACGGTGGTTGCCTTCATTGCCTACAAGATCGTCGACATGGTGATCGGCCTGCGGGTCACCGAGGAAGACGAGCGCGAAGGCCTCGACATCCGCTCGCACGGCGAGACTGCCTACAGCCGCTGATCCAGGGGCAGGCGGCTGGTCGGGACTCTGTTCCAACCGGTCGCCAGTGCGAAATCTGTCGCACCGTGGCCCAGGGCCCGCACATGCCGATGGCGTGTGCGGGCCTTTTTTTGGTGCGCCCAGCATGGGCGCACTCTTGGAGGTGCAAGTCCTCCCGCGAGCTGATCACAGTGAGCGAAGTGAAGCGCAACTGCATGAGGGTGACCGAGTGTGGGAAGGAAGCGTGGAGCGTAAAT
>Ga0209390_10000467_pt1 | contig 79716 bp, 70 predicted proteins | sample BON01_FD_187212 | JGI IMG/M metagenome (GOLD analysis project Ga0209390, IMG submission 187212) | Freshwater microbial communities from Lake Bonney liftoff mats and glacier meltwater in Antarctica - BON-01 (SPAdes) (version 2) | ecosystem: Environmental > Aquatic > Freshwater > Ice > Glacier... | reverse complement strand
GCGTATCGAACTGAGACTCTGCATGCAGCTGTGACTCAGGCATGGGCTGTGACACGGTTTCGAAAGCCGACTCTTGAGCAACTGCTTGTCGGGTACCTGCAGCAACCGGGGCCGCCGTGGGGGTATCGTCAGCAAAGCTGTTAGAGGTAGGTGACAGTGTAGGAATACCTGTGTGCGCTACCGCATCAAACAAAAAATAACACCGCCCACAACGCGCCCAGCCTTTAGAGCGCTGTAGCGCGCCTACGTCTGCTTGCAGCGGTGTTTGACAATGCGGGCATTGGGTACTGAGTTGAACAGGAGATCGGTTATCTTCAAACATACCTTGGCCTCAATCAATGTTTATGAGCACCCATCAGCACCCAGCCTTCTTGCTCGTCCAATACACGCAATGCAACATAAGGCGCATAGGCGACCTTTAGCTCTTCACTCTGTCTGCTCAAAATACCAGCCAAAATCAAATCACCACCAATTTGCACATGCGCGCACAACAAAGGTGCAAGCACTTTAAGAGGTGTGGCCAATATATTGGCCATTACCAAAGCATATTCACCGTTGGCTAGGTCAGGCAAGCCTGCCATTAAAGGCGTGTTGTTTACACTGGCGTTGGCCACGGTGGCTTGCACCGCGGCATCATCAATATCGACCGCATCGATATTGCTGGCGCCAAACTTAGACGCAGCCATCGCCAAAATACCGGACCCACAACCGTAGTCAAGTACACGGTAACCATGCAACTCACGTTGAGCAACCCAACGCAAACACATGCGGGTTGTTGGATGGGTACCCGTACCAAATGCCAAGCCTGGGTCTAAGCGCAAAGACACAAGCGCTTGCTCAGGCGGCTCGTGCCAAGTTGGCACAATCCAAAAACTAGGCGTAATTTCAACAGGCGTAAATTGCGACTGCGTCAAACGCACCCAATCTTGATCTGCAACTGGCGCAATGGCAATCACGCTGCACTGCACAAAGAAGTCTTGTAGCGTCAATAAGTCAGCAGCCTCTTTGGCAGCCACTTGCTCGCCAAACAAAGCATTGATACGTGAACGATTCCAACCCGGCAGAGGTGCCGGCATACCGGGTTCACCAAACAGTGCTTGTTCGGCATCGGTGTGGGCATCCGCGTCTTCAACAGACACACTCAAGGCATCAAGTGCTTCCAACGCATCGCTGACAGTCTCCACGTGATCTTGCGGGACTAACAATTTCAACTCAAACATGTGGTTCTCTTTTGGGCTTCATCAACACACCTTATTGATTAACGCGGGTGCTGCTCAAGCCACGTCTCTAGGTAATGAATATTGGTTCCGCCAGCCATGAATTTGGCATCGGCCATCAGTTCGCGGTGGAGAGGGATGTTGGTCTTGATACCTTCAACCACCATCTCTGACAGCGCTGAGCGCATGCGCGCCAAAGCTTGGTCACGGGTATCGCCGTGGACAATCAACTTGCCGATCATGGAGTCGTAATTAGACGGCACGGTGTAGTTGTGATAAGCGTGTGAATCTACTCTAACGCCTGGTCCACCAGCCGTATGCCAGCCAGTAATGCGGCCCGGTGAGGGTGTGAACTTAAACGGGTCTTCAGCATTGATACGGCACTCAAAAGCGTGCCCTTTGACAGTAATTTGCTTTTGCGTAAACGCCAGCTTTTGACCAGCTGCCACTTCAATTTGTGCACGCACAATGTCTATCCCAGTAACCAGCTCTGTCACCGTATGCTCTACTTGCAAACGGGTGTTCATTTCAATGAAATAGAACTCGCCGTCCTCGAACAGAAACTCAAACGTACCGGCCCCGCGGTAGCCAATTTTTTTACAAGCAGCCACGCATCGCTCACCAATTTTCTCAATCAAACGTCTGGGAATGCCAGGCGCTGGCGCTTCTTCAATAACTTTTTGGTGACGGCGTTGCATAGAGCAATCACGCTCACCCAAATAGACCACATTTTTGTAGGTATCAGCAAGAATTTGCACTTCCACATGACGTGGGTTCTGCAAATACTTCTCCAAATACACCTCAGGGTTGCCAAACGCAGTGCCCGCCTCAGCCTTGGTGGTCTGCACAGCATGTAGCAATGCAGCCTCGGTGTGCACCACGCGCATACCGCGACCTCCGCCACCGCCTGATGCCTTGATGATGACTGGATAGCCCACAGCTTTTGCCGTGCGCTTAATAGTAGCGGGATCATCGTCCAGAGCACCTTCAGAACCGGGCACAGTAGGAACACCAGCTTTCACCATGGCTTGCTTGGCTGACACCTTGTCACCCATCAAACGAATGGACGCCGCAGTGGGACCAATAAAAACAAAACCACTGTTCTCTACACGCTCCGCAAAATTGGCGTTTTCGCTCAAAAAACCGTACCCAGGGTGGATGGCCTCAGCGTCAGTGACTTCTGCTGCGGAAATAATGGCAGGCATATTCAGGTAACTGTGCGTGGAAGATGCAGGACCAATACAAACCGCCTCGTCGGCTAATTTGACGTATTTGGCATCTCTGTCTGCTTCTGAATACACCATCACGGCCTTCACACCCATTTCGCGACATGCGCGTTGGATGCGAAGGGCTATTTCGCCTCGGTTGGCCACCAGTATTTTCTTAAACATACGCGCTTACTCGATGACAAACAGCACTTGGCCATACTCAACAGCCTGGCCATCTTCCACCAACACCTTGGTAATGGTGCCGGTGTGATCCGCTTCAATCTCATTGAGAATCTTCATGGCTTCAACAATACACATACGCTCGCCAGCTTTAACTTTGGTACCAACGGTCACAAAAGGTTCTGCACCTGGACTTGATGCGCGGTAAAAGGTTCCTACCATCGGTGACTTCAGCTCGTGTCCAGATGGGACAACAGCAGGTGGTGCGACAGGCGCAGCTGCTGGAACTGGCGCAGCAGTTTGTATGGCCTGCACAGGCGGGGCGCTCATCATGTAAGTGGCGCCGGCATGAGGGTCACTTTTGACAATCCGCACTTTGCCTTCGGTATCTGTAATTTCAAGTTCAGAGACGTTCGACTCTGATACCAAATCAATCAACGTTTTAAGTTTGCGTAAATCCATAGTCATTCCTCTTAATGTTGTAACGGTTGGGTGCCAAGCCTGGTCTGCAACAATGGCAAACAACAGCTGTACCCAATGGTATAAATTGACAGCCTGCACAAGCACACGCCAACACAGGGGCGCCGCGTCATGAATACGTGGCTAAAGACCGCAGTGTACTTGAGAATGGTCACTCAAATCACGTACAACTGCTGTGAAAGAAAAAGCTTACAAACTCACGAAGAATGTTTTTAGTGCCAATTAGCAACAGAAGGTAGCACATAAACCGCTTATAGGTCAGCCGTGCGCACAGGTCATGTTAAGAAACCTTGAACCACTCGTCCAAGTCTTGCGCCTCTAATTTACCGACTTTTTGGTGCGTAACAAGACCTTTTCTATTAAACATAAGAGAAAAAGGGAGTCCGCCGCCTGCATTGCCCAAGCTCTTGGACAGAGCCACACCTTGCATGCCGGCAATACCTACGTCAAAGCTCAGCGGCACACGTTGTAAAAACTGTTGCACAGCTGGCGTGTTGTCAACAGCGATTGCCAACACAGCAGCCGTTGCGCGATGTTGCTGAAAATAACGTTCAATCAGCGGCAACTCCTCAACACACGGCGGACACCATGTGGCCCAGAAATTAACCAACAAAGGGCGCCCCAAATAAGGACTCATAGGCAAGTCTTCGCCATTGAGCTTGAGCACACTGCTACCCCAGAAATCCATCTGGGCTTGGGGCAAGGCGGACTCAGGGGCAAAGCGCTTCCACCCCAAGGCAACGCCTACCGCGCCCGCACCCACCGCCGTGAGCCACCCCACTAAAAGACGTCTATTCAAAGCATTCACCCCATAAAATTAGTTAATATCACCCATCTCAAGACCAATCTGCATGGCTTGCACAGCCAGCAAGTCACCTCTTGAGGCCCTCCCGTTGACGCCAGATCGCTTGGATTTGCGTGCACCTCGCACATCATCCTCGTCGTACAGCACCCAGTGCACGCACGTTGGCCAATTAAAACCCGGTAACTGAACCACATGACTCAAGGTGAGGACTTCGCGCCCATTTATACCAGTCACTTCAGTGCTGTCCAATCGCAAGCCCATATTGATTAAGTCGATATGCGCCAATTTGCAGTCAGGACTGAACAACTGAATGAAGACATCACTTTTGTCTGTTGCCAAACCCTGCCAAACAGCGCCGGTCAGGAAGGGGTTGTGGTGAGGCATACGCTGCATCCAAGCAACCGCACACACCAACAAATCAGACATCGCCTGCGCCTGCGTATCTGGGCAAAAAATGGCTATGTGCTCTCTCACGGCGCTTTCCAACAGCGTGTTGTCGGGCACAGGGGTGCGGCTGGGTAAATCCAAATCATTTACAGCTTGTCGTTTTGCTGGGCCCCACTCCATCCCATCTTCCACAATAAGCCTGGCGGCGGCGGCCGCAATTGCGAGTGCTTGTTCATCCATTCTTTGATTGTGACCCGTTGCAAGGATCTTGGTGCTCGCCGCCTAAAATAGCACCATGCACATTCATATTTTAGGTATTTGCGGCACGTTTATGGGCGGTTTGGCTGCGTTGGCCCGCGAGGCAGGCCACACAGTCACAGGCTGCGACGCAGCCGTATACCCGCCCATGAGCGATCAGTTGCGCGCCTTGGGCATCGAGCTGATTGAGGGTTTTGGCGAAGAGCAACTGGCCCTTCAACCAGATATATTCGTTATCGGCAACGTTGTCTCTAGGGCCAAACTGCCCAATGGCAAGCCTAAGTTTGCCCTCATGGAAGCCATTCTTGATCAAGGCTTGCCCTACACAAGTGGCCCCCAATGGCTAAGCGAACATGTTTTGGCTGGGAGGCACGTTTTGGCAGTTGCTGGCACACACGGCAAAACAACTACAACCGCCATGCTCAGTTGGATATTAGAAGCCTGCGGACTAAACCCTGGCTTTTTAATAGGTGGCGTGCCGTTGAACTTTGGCATATCGGCGCGTTTAGGAGGGCGCAACCCGTCTGGCACCAACAAGCCTCTGTTTGTGATTGAGGCCGATGAGTACGACACTGCTTTTTTCGACAAGCGGAGCAAGTTTGTGCACTACAAACCGGGTACAGCCATACTCAACAACCTAGAGTTTGACCACGCAGATATATTCGACAATTTAGCCGCGATTGAACGCCAGTTTGCACACTTGCTGCGCACCATTGCCTCAAGTGGACAAGTGGTGGTTGAAGCCAACAACCCAGCGCTACAGCGTGTGTTGGCTCAAGGTGTGTATTGCGGGCAAACCAGCTTTGGCACCGATCCAGCCGAGTGGCAGGCCCACGGCCCAGCCCACGATTTCGATGTGTTGTATCAGAACAAAACGGTGGGCCACCTAACATGGGCTATCAGCGGCTTACACAACCAACGCAACGCCTTGGCCAGCATCGCCAGCGCAGCACATGTAGGCGTTGCCCCGCATGACGCGTGCGTGGCATTGGCCACATTCCAAAATGTTCGCAGACGTATGGAGTTGCGTGGCACCATCAAAACCGGCCAGGGCGACATAGAACTCATAGACGACTTTGCACACCACCCCACCGCCATACGCACCACAGTAGGCGGCTTGCGCGGTTTACTAGACGCGCAAGGCCACAACACAGCACGCATAGTGGCGGTATTCGAGCCGCGCAGCAACACCATGAAACTGGGCGCGATGAAAGCCCAATTGCCGGACAGTCTGACCCAAGCAGACCTGGTTTTTTGCTACACAGCAGGCTTAGACTGGGATGCCGCAGCAGCCTTGTTGCCCATGGGTGAGCGTGCGACATGCACTGACAGCATAGACGAATTGGTCAGACGAGTGACACGTGCCGCCCGAGCGGGCGACCGAATTGTGTGCATGAGCAACGGCGGCTTTAGCGGCGTACACGACAAGTTACTGGGCGCTTTGCAAGCCAAATTCACCTGAGATCAACAGGGTGTGCACTTGAATGCCAGCAAAAAAACAACATGAACGCCAACCCAAGTTTGGCGTTCATGTCAGATGTGACGACCCATTCCGCGCCTCGGTTAACGATGCTGTGAACGTGTCAGCCAATGATGCAACTAGGCTTGAGCGGATCTGCCCCTGCGCGTTGCCACCGCCTTACTCAGCACCGCCAACACGGCTTCAGAGTCGTCCCATCCCAAGCAAGCATCGGTGATGCTTTGACCGTAGACAAGGTCTTCCACCTTGTGTTTGCCCGGGGTGAACTTCTGCGCTCCCTCCAACAAATGGCTTTCCACCATCACGCCAAACACGCTCTTGGAGCCCGACGCAATTTGTTCTGCCACGTCTTTTGCAACATCCAGTTGACGCTCAAACTGCTTGGCGCTGTTGGCGTGGCTACAGTCCACCATTAAACGCGCTGGCAGCTTAGACGCCGTGAGTGCTTCGCAAGCTTCATGAACGCTTTGCGCGTCGTAGTTGGGCGCTTTGCCGCCGCGCAAAATGACGTGGCAGTCTTTGTTACCGTTGGTTTGCACAATGGCCACTTGGCCCGTTTTGTGTACTGACAAAAAGTGGTGCCCACGCGCGGCTGCTTGGATGGCGTCTGTGGCAATTCTGATGTTGCCGTCTGTGCCATTTTTAAAGCCAATAGGGGCAGACAAGCCAGAGGCCAGTTCGCGGTGTACTTGGCTCTCTGTGGTTCTAGCACCTATGGCACCCCAAGCAATCAAATCACCAATGTACTGCGGCGATATCACATCTAAAAACTCACTGCCCGCTGGCAAGCCCAAACGGTTGATTTCAATCAGCAACTGACGCGCCATGCGCAAACCTTCGTCAATGCGAAAGCTTTCGTCCATATAAGGGTCATTAATCAGACCCTTCCAGCCCACTGTGGTGCGTGGCTTTTCAAAGTAAACACGCATCACCACCTCCAGTGTGTCGGCGTATGTATCGCGCAGTACTTTAAGACGCTTGGCATACGCCATAGCTGCGGCGGGGTCATGAATAGAGCAAGGGCCAATGACCACCAATAAGCGATCGTCTTTGCCTTCAATCATGCTGCGAATATGGCCGCGCGTTGATGAAATCAGACTTTCAACAGGCGTACCGGCAATGGGAAAGAATCGAATCAAGTGCTCAGGAGGGGGCAACACATTGATGTCCTTGATGCGCTCATTGTCGGTTTGGCTGGTTTTCTCGACCTGGTTGTACCAGCTTGCGGCGGGATTGGCTGTGCTGGTTGCCTTGGTCTTGCTGCTCATGGTGGGCTCCTGGAATATCGTTAGTGCAAAAAAAAACCGCCTTGCGGCGGTTCAGTGAGAAGAAACAGTAGCGTGGTTCAGGCTACTCACTCTCGACCGCCAAATGTGCGTGAGATAAAAAAGTAACCAAACCAAAATATGTGTTTGTTCATAGAACTGAAATGTAGCACATTAATATAAACGCCTTGTCGGCATGGGCGACAGCACAACCCCTTAGGCTGTTCCGCCGACCGTCAAACCATCAATGCGCAATGTGGGTTGACCTACGCCAACAGGCACGCTTTGCCCTTCTTTGCCGCAGGTGCCCACGCCACTGTCAAGAGCCATGTCGTTGCCAATCATGCTGACACGTGTCAAGGCATCTGGCCCATTGCCAACCAACGTGGCGCCTTTGACTGGGTATTTCAGCTGGCCGTTTTCTACCCACCAAGCTTGGCTGGCAGAAAACACAAATTTGCCGGAGGTAATGTCTACCTGCCCGCCACCAAAGTTTGTGGCGTACAAGCCCTTTTTCATAGAGCCAATAATTTCTTCAGGCGTGTGATCACCATTCAGCATGTAGGTATTGGTCATACGCGGCATGGGCACATGGGCATAGCTTTCGCGCCTGCCATTGCCCGTTGGTGCAACACCGCTTAAGCGCGCATTCATGCTGTCTTGGATGTAGCCACACAGTATGCCGTCTTCAATGAGCACGTTGCGTTGGCTGGTGTTGCCCTCGTCGTCAATGTTGAGAGAGCCACGCCTTTCGGCAATGGTGCCGTCGTCCAACACCGTCACGCCTTTGGCGGCCACGCGTTCGCCAATTCTGCCCGCAAATGCGCTAGAGCCCTTGCGGTTGAAGTCACCTTCCAAGCCGTGGCCAATGGCCTCATGCAGCAAGATACCTGGCCAGCCCGAGCCCAAAACAACCGTCATTTCGCCAGCAGGCGCAGCTTGCGCGTCTAAATTAATGATGGCGCTGCCAACGGCCTCACGCACGTACTGTGCGACCAAGGCATCATCAAACATATCCAACCCCAAACGACCACCACCTCCCGCACTGCCCACCTCGCGCCTATCGCCTTGTTGGGCAATCACAGTCACAGATAAACGCGACAAAGGGCGCACGTCAGCAGCCATTACACCGTCTGCCCTAGCCACCATCACCACGTCAAACTCGCTGGCCAAGCTGGCCATTACTTGCACCACACGGTTGTCAGCCGCTTTGGCCAAGCGCTCAACTTTTTCCAGCAACGCAACTTTAGAGGCGCTGTCCAAACTTTGGGTGGGATCACCTGCGCCATACAGGCTGCGTGCTGGTGCAATTTTTTTACTGGGCACTTTGATTCGCTTTTCTTGCCCCTGGTTGGCAATGGTGCGCACCGTGTGCGCGGCATCACGTAAGGCAGTCCATGACAAATCGTCGGAATAGGCAAATGCTGTTTTTTCGCCGCTGATGGCGCGTACCCCGACACCTTGGTCGATGGAGAAGCTGCCACTTTTAACAATGCCCTCTTCCAAACTCCACCCCTCTGACCGGGTGTACTGAAAATACAGGTCAGCATCATCAACACCTGCACTGAGCATGTCGCCCAAAGCGCGGCGCAAATGAGTTTCTGTTAAGCCGTGCGGCTCCAGCAAATATTGGTGGGCTGTCTGCAAGCGGGCAATGGTGGGGATTCGACTGGTCATAACACTATTGTAGAAACTAATGAGATATCTGGCAGCGCTTACTGGCTTTAATCGTTTTGGACCACATTCAACCTAAATTCGACCAAGCCTCAACAACAGCCTGCTGTGTTGAGTCAGGCGACATCAACCTGCGCCAAGGAGGGTCTGCAGCACCCCCGCAGCAGAGAAAGTTGAGATGCAACCGTTCATCTGGTGCAACACGACGCGCCATTTCAACGACATACAGCTCTTTCGCAGGGCCTATTCAGCCCTCTGTAGCGAACCTGGGTGAAGCCGAACTGGCACTTGATCGGTCGCAGCGGGACACACCAAGCTCATCTCATTGAGAAACTCACGCTTCGACTTGGTGACAAACTCGAATCCGTTGGTGACAAAGCTGGCTTACTTCACCTGTATGCCGCGTCTATCAGGCGGGGGGGGTGCCAGCGTTTTTGCAGAGGTTACCTAACTCTGTATCAGCCGTTTGGTGCGGGTAATGGCCATTAAGATGCCCAAGCCCATTCCCAGCGTCACCATAGCAGTCCCGCCATAGCTGATAAATGGCAGAGGCACGCCCACCACAGGCAATATGCCACTGACCATGCCCATGTTGACAAAACCGTAAACAAAGAAATTCATGGTGACAGAGCCAGCCAACAAGCGCGAGAACAAACTAGGGGCTTCGAGGGCAATCAACAAGCCTCGAAATATTAAGAACACAAAACCGGCCACCAGCAGCACAGTGCCAATAAAGCCAAATTCCTCGGCGAATGCGGCATAAATAAAGTCTGTCGTTCGCTCAGGAATAAACTCTAAATGGGTTTGCGTGCCCTGCATAAAGCCCTTACCGAATACACCACCTGAACCAATAGCAATCATGCCTTGGATGATATGAAAGCCTTTGCCTAAGGGGTCTTTGAACGGGTCTAACAAGGTGCACACCCGCTGTTTTTGGTAGTCACGCAGCACCACCCAGTCAACGCCGGGGGCGCACCATGAGGACTCCATCACTATCAGCGCAATGATGCCGGCGCTTGCTATCAGCACCGGCGGCCAAATCAGCCTCCAGCTCAGACCTGCAAAATAAATGACAAAGACACCAGACGCCATCACCAGTAAAGAGGTACCAAGGTCGGGTTGCGACACGATTAGGCCTACAGGTATGGCCAAAATCAGTGCTGCAACTATGAAGTCAAATGCGCGCATTTGTCCCTCTCGGCGTTGAAACCACCACGCCAGCATCAGCGGCATCGCAATTTTCATAATTTCACTGGGCTGAATCACGACACCCACATTGAGCCAGCGCTGGGCACCTTTTTTGGTGAGTCCAAACATAGCCACTGCAATCAGCAATGCCACGCCTACCGTGTATAAAGGAACTGCCATTGCCATGAGTCGCTGCGGTGAGACTTGCGCTACTAAAAACATCACCACAGCAGCTATCAGCATGTTTCGACCATGATCGAAAAAGCGCGTGCCATGGTCAAACCCCACTGAATACATAGTGGCTAATCCTGCGCAGGCCAACATCACCACAGCAAACACCAATGGGCCGTCAAAACCAACGAGCCAAGGTGCTAGGCGGGTTGACCAAGCGGGGTTTTTAATAACAACAGGCATGGTCGTTATTATCAACCCCTAAAGCCGCTGTTCGGCGGGACACTAGGTCACACTTTATGAGCACCACGCACTTGCTGTACTTACACGGGTTTAGGTCATCGCCCGAATCCACCAAGGCATGCCTACTGCGAAACTGGCTGTCCCGACATTACCCTGGCGTGGTGTGGGTTGCGCCTGAGCTGCCCGCATCCCCAGCCGCAGCCATAGGCCTCATAGACAACCTCACAGCGCAGTGGCCCGCAGCAAGCAGCGCCGTGATGGGTTCAAGCTTGGGCGGCTTTTACGCCAGTTTTATTGCACAACAGCGAGGGTGGCCAAGTGTGGTCGTCAACCCAGCAGTAGCGGCCCACAGGCATGGGCACAGGCTGGTTGGCGAGCACACCATGTGGCACAACCCCACACAAACCATGCATTTTCTGCCCAGTTACGTGGACGAGCTAGAGGCCCTAGCCCTCGATGCTGCCGATGTGCCCGCCAACACCATGGCCATTGTGGCCAAAGGCGATGAAGTGCTGGACTGGCATGAGATGGCTGGTCACTACCAACACGCCCAGCTGCACCTCCTTGCCAAAGGTGACCATGGCCTGAGCGACTTTGAACCTTGGATGGAGCCAATTGCCGACTTTTTGCACTTGCGGGCTTGAGAACCGGGCTCAAACCGCTGGGAAAATCACTGGGCTGACACGGCGCCGATTCGCAGCGCGAGGCAGACATGGGACAATTCAAACATGTACCTATTATTTGAAGACACCGGTAAATTTTTAGCCGGACGCATTTTGTCCGAAACTGACGCCTCATCCCAAGTTGAGTTGGCCTCAGGCAAGCGCCAAAAAGTTAAAAGTACCAATGGGCTGATTCGCTTCGAGCAACCCAGCCCAGCCGAATTCATGGCGCAGGCCACTCAGGGCAGTCAAGACATTGACCTAGACCTGGCTTGGGAGTGTGCAGGCGATGACGAGTTTGGCTTTGCCGACATGGCCGCTGACTACTTTGGCGATAAACCGAATATCATCCAACAAGCCAGCGCATTGATGCGCTTGTTTGAAGCACCCCATTACTTTCGCCGTGCTGGTAAGGGCCGTTTCAAAAAGGCCAGCGCTGATGTGCTGCAACAGGCTTTGGCCGCCATTCAGAAAAGGGCCGCCATACAAGCCCAGGTTGAGCAATGGACCAGTGATTTGGCCAATGGCCAATGCCCAGAGCCTATTGCCCAACAGTTGTACAAGATACTCTTCAAACCAGACAAGAACGCACCGGAGTACAAGGCTGTTGTGGCCGCTACCAAACAAACACAGCTCGCACCACTGCACCTGTTGCAGCAAGCTGGCGCCATTCGCAACGCGTTTGAGTTTCATTGGCAGCGTTTTTTATACGACCAATTCCCCAAAGGTATTGAGTTTCCTGCTTTGCAAGCACCCCGCATTGACACCGCTGGGTTGGCGCTGTCATCGGCGCAGGCCTTTTCGATTGACGACTCCAACACCACAGAGATTGACGATGCGCTCTCAGTGCAAGGTTTGGGTACAGGCACGGTCACCCTTGGCATACACATTGCCGCACCTGGACTGGCCATTCAACCCAGTGACGCCATAGACACAGTCGCCAGAGCCCGTATGTCGACCATGTACATGCCTGGCTTTAAGGTCACCATGCTGCCCCACGACGTGGTAGAGCACTACACACTGGCCGAAGGGCGCGACTGCCCTGCTTTGTCGCTGTACGTCACCATCGATGAAGAGACCCTGACGCTGGGCGAGACCACCACCGTGGTTGAGCGTGTTCATATTGCGCAAAACTTGCGCCACGACAAACTGGGTGATGTGTTTGACAACGCCTTTTTTGACGCACAAGAACCATCTATCGACATGCCGCGTTGGGGCACGGAACTGCGATTTTTAAACCTTTTAGCCAAACAACTCAAGGCTGCACGCGAGGTGGTAAGGGGCAAGCCTGAAAACTTCAATCGCCCTGATTACAATTTTTCGCTGGTGAAATCGCCAGACGCGCCGGCCTTGCCAAACGGTGACGAAGAGGTTGTCATCACAGCTCGTCCAAGAGGCTCCAACCTAGACCTTGTCGTTGCTGAAGCCATGATTTTGGCCAATAGCACATGGGGGCAATGGCTAGGTGCATTGGGCGTTCCCGGTATTTACCGCAGCCAGGCCAGCATGGCGCCAGGCGTAAAAGTTCGCATGGGTACCAAGATGGCGCCCCACGCTGGTATTGGTGTGCCAGCTTACGCGTGGAGTACCTCACCCCTTCGCCGCTACACCGACTTGGTCAACCAATGGCAATTGCTGGCCTGTGTGCAACACGGCTCAACCGCTGCCCTGGTCGCTCCGTTCAAGCCTAAAGATGCCGAGCTGTTTGCCATCGTTAGCGGCTTTGAAGCCACTTACAGTGCTTACAGCCAATTCCAAAACGCCATGGAACGCTACTGGACGCTGCGCTACTTGACACAACACAACATCACCGATATTTCAGCCGTGCTGTTTAAAGATGGCTTGGTCAGAGCTGACGACTTGCCACTGGTTGTACCTGTTATGGGCGCACAAACCATGCCCAGACACGCGCACCTGCGCATCAAATTGGGCGAACCCGACACCATGGCTCTAGACATCAGTGGCACCGTGATTGAACGTCTAGATGCCGATGACATTGGCACCGACTTGGGCATTGCGCTTGATGACTTTGGCGATGATGCCGAAGACGCGGACGAGGCAGGCACAGGCAGTCTCAAACTCGCACTAGACTTGGGTGAGGAGGCACCAGCCTCTACAACTGCGCCGGGGCCCAACGGCGGCTAACACCAACATGCCAATGATACAAAAAGGGCGACACACCAACCCCGCCATGAACGCTTAAATCAACCTCCATGGCACCGGCAACACACACCATACGCACCAAGGCCTTAAGCAGCAGGCGCACCCTGCACGCGGCATTGTTGCTGTCAGTATGTGTGCATGCTATGGCCTTGATGGTGCAGCGCGGTGCACCCACGCTTGAGCCCAGCACGGTGACCTACAACAACACAGTTGAAGTGGTGCTGGTCAATGCGCACAGCGAAACAGCGCCAGACGATGCGCAAGCTATTGCGCAAGATAACCTCGAGGGTGGGGGGCAAGCCGCACCCGGCGTCATGGCGTCTTCCGACCAAGCTCCTGCACCCAAAACGTTGACAGGCGGCAAGAGATCAACAAATCGGCCCGAAACCAGCGACACAAGCAGCCAACTTCAGGCCATGCAAGCCCAAGAGCTGCGCGTACTGACAGCGCTTAAAAATGAACTTGCCAACCAAGCTGTGGTTCAAATTAGCGCCACAACCGCGACAGACCCCAGCATCACCTTGGCGCAAGCCCGCCAAGAGCGACAGCGTCTGCTGTCCCATATTGGACGCATTGAACAAGCCATTGCGCTGGACAACGCCAGCCCTAAACGCCGGTTCATCAGTCCAGCCACGCGCGCGGCCGTCTTTGCCTTGTACTACGACCACATGCGCCAAACCATTGAAGCGCAAGGCACCCGCAACTTCCCAACCTACAACCAACAACGCTTGTATGGACAACTTGTTATGGCCATTACTGTCGATACACAGGGGCGGGTGCTGGGCACGCGGGTTCTTAAAACAGCCCGCCAAGGCGCGCTCAACCAACGCGCCAAAGCATTGGTTGCGGGCATGCGCTTTGAGCCGTTTCCTGCCGACTTGGCCGCACAAGCCAGTGAACTAGTTGTCGTGACACAATTTGATTTTTTACGCGACCGCACACTCAGCACACAGCTATTGGCACCACACAGCAGTGCAACACCAGCCAGGCCATAACCATGTCAAACGCCGCAGACTATTACACCGTTGTTGGCAACCCCATTGCCCACAGCCGCTCTCCGTGGCTACACGCCAAGTTTGCAGCCCAAACCCAACAGAGCATGCGCTACGACCGCAGCTTACTGGACATTGGCAACTTTGCCAGCGGCTTGTCGCTGCTGCGCGCCAATGGGCTGCAAGGCTGCAATGTAACCGTGCCATTTAAGACCGATGCCTTTGAGCTGGCACAGTGGCACAGCCCCGCTGCCATACTGGCGCAGGCTTGCAACACATTGTGGTGGGATGCAGGCGTGCTCAAAGCCGACAACACCGATGGCGTGGGTTTGGTTCGTGACATCACGCACAACGCGGGCTTTAAGTTGCAGGGCACACGCCTACTGGTCATTGGAGCAGGTGGCGCTGGCGCTGGCATATTAGGCCCGCTGATAGATGCTGGATGCACACACATCTTGCTGGCCAACCGCACGCGCACAAAAGCCACAGAGGTGGTCAGGCGCCACACCACCTTGGCCCAAGTTCGCGGCTGTGAACTCAGCGCGACCAGCCTAGACGACCTCAACGGCTCAGACCAACAAGCCTTTGATGTGGTGGTAAACGCCAGCGCAGCCAGTCTTGGTGGACAGCGTATTCATTTAAACGACGCGCTGTTTGCGCCCCATACCTTGGCCATTGACCTGATGTACGGTCCGTCCAGCCGTGTCTTTCTAAACTGGGCCGCCGAACGCTGCAACCAGACACGCGACGGCCTAGGCATGCTGGTAGAGCAAGCAGCACAGTCGTTTGCCATTTGGCGCGGCAGCTTGCCGCATACGGACAATGTGCTGCGCGAGTTGCGCGCCATTGTAGATGCACCAGTCCCTTAACAACACCATGGCAGTCCAACGCACCCGACACAGACTGACCATGGTTCAACGCCAGCGTTCGCTTGCGTGGTCGTGGATGGGATGGCTGGTGCTAGCCGCATGCGCACTCCAGCTGCTAGCACTGGGCCGAATTGCAATGATGGTTGTTGTGGACCCGCAATCTACCAGCTTGCAACGCAGCGAAGCTTGGCGGCTGATGGCGCATCCAGAGGATATGTCATGGCGCCAGGTGTGGGTGGGCGACGCAGCCATCAGCAACAAACTGCGCCAAGCAGTTGTTGCATCCGAAGACAGCGAATTTTTTCGCCACTATGGCGTGGACTGGGAAGCTATTCAAGGTGCATGGCAGCGCAACAGCCGTGCTGAACAACGTGCCGTCACAAAGCGCGCCAACAAGCCTGCCAAAGTTGTAGGCGGCTCCACCATTACCCAGCAACTTGCCAAAAACCTGTTGCTGTCTAAAGAGCGAACTTTTTTACGCAAAGGCCAAGAGTTGCTGCTGACCTTTGCGCTTGAAACCTGTTTAAGCAAGCACCGCATACTGACCATTTACCTCAATAGCGTGGAGTGGGGCGAGGGTATTTTTGGTGCAGAGGCTGCGGCACAACATTATTTTAAAAAGTCTGCAGCCAAGCTGAGTTCGCGAGAAGCTGCCAAATTAGCAGTGATGTTGCCCAACCCAAAATTTTATGAAGACCGCCCCAACTCGGGCTATCTGTACGGGCGCACTGTCACCATTCAAGCGCGCATGAATCAAGTGGCATTGCCGCGTGTGACGCCATGAGCTGGGCTGGTAACGTGGTTGGATTGTTGCTGTTAGGTGTGGTGCGTTTGCTCACCGGTGCACAAGCGCGTTGGCTGGGCTGCCCACCAACAGCAGAGCAGCGCATTTACTTTTCAAACCACCAAAGTCATGCCGACTTGCTCATGATTTGGTCGGCATTGCCCAGCGAGTTGCGCCATTGTGTGCGGCCCATCGCAGCCACAGACTATTGGACGACCAGCTGGCTTAGGATGTGGGTAACCACCAACGTGTTCAACGCCGTTTACGTGCAACGTACCCGCGGTGAGGACAGCGATGAAGACCCGCTAGCGCCCGTAGTTCAAGCGCTCAATGCCGGCGACTCCATTATTTTATTTCCAGAAGGCACGCGTGGCAATGCTGCACTGCCGCAACCGTTCAAAGCAGGCTTGTACAACCTGGCCAAACAGTTTCCTAACGTGGTGTTGGTGCCCGCTTGGATAGACAATATTCAGCGCGTTATGCCCAAGGGCGAGGTCGTACCGGTCCCGGTGTTGTGCTCAGTCACTTTTGGCAAGCCCATTGCGCTGACATTCGATGAAAACAGACACGATTTTTTAGCGCGTGCCCGCAATGCGGTGATTGCTCTTAAAACCCAATGAGCCCTTGCATTCATGACCAAACAACCTGTTGCCCATGACGAGTTTTATTAGAGCACTCAGCGAATCACAGCAAATCGGCCTGATGGTTGTTGTCATTTTCGGTGGGCTCATTGCGACCCACGCAGTGCTCGTGTGTCGCAGTGCACGCTACCAATCAATTGCTACCAGTTTGCGGGCTGATAGGCCACTGCTGAAACGCAGCTGGATCATGGCCTTGGTGTTTGTTCTGTGCTGGATTTTAGGCAGTGCATGGTCTACAGCTTTGTTTTTGGGGCTGTCGTTTATCGCGCTGCGTGAATTTATAACGTGGTCGCCTACACACAGAGCCGACCACCGCAGCTTGATACTGTCATTTTTTATACTGTTGCCTCTGCAATACGCCTTGGTGTGGTGGGGACTGCTTGACGTATTGACCGTGCTAATTCCCGTGTACGCCTTTATTGCGCTGCCAGTTTTGGGTGCCAGTCAAGGCGATACAGTCCGTTTTTTAGACAGGAACGCCCAACTGCACTGGGGTGTCATGGTGTGTGTGTTTGGTCTCAGCCACGTGCCAGCATTGGTCATCCTTGATTTTGAACATTCAAGCACGCGCAGTTTGTTTTTAGTTATGTTCTTGGTGCTGGTGGTGCAAAGCTGCATGCTGGCGCAGCACTTGGCAGCCAAGCGCTTGGCCAGACACACCTTGCCCAACGGTCTGCGTGTGTTTCAATGGCGACCTTGGCTTGTCGGCATGTTCGTGGGTGGTCTGGTTGGCGCACTCATGGCAGGCATGACGCCATTTAAACCCGGGGAAGCGCTGGCGATGGCGTGGATTGCATGTGTGGGTGGCACACTGGGGCATCGCGTTATGGCGGCCATCAAACACGACAAAGGTATTCAACGATGGGGCCGCTTATCTGGCACCACAGGTGCAACTGGCTTGCTAGACCGAATCGATGCTTTGTGCTTTGCTGCACCCGTTTTCTTACACGCATTGCGTTGGTACTTTGATGTTTAAACAACTTGAGAGCTGCGTCGCATGACACGTATTCTTGGTATTGACCCCGGTCTGCAGTGCACTGGTTTTGGCGTCATCGACTCCCAGGGGCCGCACCTAGACTACGTCGCCAGTGGCACCATCAAAACGGGCGCAGCCAGCCAACTCTTGCCTGCACGCTTAAAGATATTGTTTGACGGCATACGCGAAGTGGTGAGCACCTATGGGCCAGAGGTCGCATCTCTTGAAATTGTGTTTGTCAACGTCAACCCACAGGCCAGTCTTATGCTGGGTCAGGCGCGTGGGGCATGTCTGACTGCCTTGGTGTCTAAAGACTTAGAGGTGGCGGAGTACACGGCGTTGCAGATGAAAAAAGCTGTGGTGGGTCACGGCAAAGCAGCCAAACACCAAGTACAAGAAATGGTGATGCGATTGCTCAAACTACCCGGTTTGCCTGGGCCGGATGCCAGCGATGCGCTCGGGCTGGCCATCATGCACGCACAAGTTGCAAAAACGACCCAAGCCATACAAAAAGTGACCACCACCAATGCGAGGAAAAGCGCTGCATTCAAAGATGGGCGACACTATTAAATCCCAGCGCGGGGGTGTCAAACTGCAATCACAGAACAGACAGATTGGTGCTACCTGCTGGCTATATGCCAGCCAACTGACTGCCAAACAAAATAGCAAAGAAGCCGAGTCCAACCAGCACAGTCCACTTCAGCACACGAAGACCAAAGCGTTTGTAGCGCTCCTCTGTCGTCAATGCAAACAGGACAAATGACGCCACACATGTGCCCAACAGCGCAAACATAAGAATTTTAGCAATGATCATGCGTTCGTTTTTCTCATAAGTTACCAAGCTGGCGCAGTTTGTGCAAAGCCAAAGGGGGCCGCTTGGATATCGTCAAAAGTGACAATTTCGTAAGCATCGGGCTGCGCCAACAAGGCACGCAGCAACACATTGTTTAAAGCATGGCCCGACCTGAATGCACTGTAGGCAGCCAACAAGGGCTTGCCTACCAAATACAAGTCGCCCATAGCGTCGAGTATTTTGTGCTTCACAAACTCGTCGCTGTATCGCAGGCCGTCAGCGTTGAGAACTTTGACATCGTCCATCACGATGGCGTTGTCTAAGCCGCCGCCCAACGCCAAACCGTTGGCACGCATCATTTCAACATCACGCGTGAACCCAAAGGTGCGCGCTCTGGCGATGTCGCGTGCATATTGCCCACTCCCCAAATCAAACTCCACACTTTGACCTGTGGCGTTCACTGCAGGGTGGGCGAATTCAATTTCAAATTTCAACTTGTAGCCGTGGTAAGGGTCTAAGCGGGCCCATTTGACTTGCTTGCCTTCCCCGTCGCGCACCTCCACACGTTTGGTTACACGTATGAAGCGCTTGGGCGCATTTTGCGTCACCACACCAGCACTTTGTAACAAGTACACATAAGACGCAGCAGAGCCATCCAAAATGGGCACTTCTTCGGCTGTGATGTCTATATACACATTGTCTAAACCCAAACCTGCCAGGGCGGACATCAGATGCTCAACCGTATGCACTTTCGCACCATTGTGCTCAATGGTTGAGGCCAGTCGGGTGTCTGTCACGGCCAAGGCATTGGCCGGAATATCGACAGGCGTGGGCAAATCTACACGCCTAAACACAATGCCAGTGTCAGGTTGCGCAGGGCGCAGCGTCAGCTCAACACGCTCGCCGCTGTGCAGGCCAACACCTGTGGCCTTGGTGAGTGTTTTGAGTGTCCGTTGCGCAAGCATGTGAGAGTTATTTTAAAAGCGTTGTAACAACTTCAACCTTAGAGCAGGCCCATACCCTTGCGGGCAGGGCTGCTTCTAATAGCTGCGCTAACTACCTGTAGAGCAGCAATCAGTCTGCTTGCTTGCGCAAGAAGGCTGGAATTTCAAAATCTTCCATTCCGCCTGATGACAGCGCATTTACACGCTCGCTCGCTTGCGTGCGGTTGTTACGCCACACGCTGGGCACTGTGCTTTGTGCGCCTTCTAATTTTTCTGCAAATGCCGCGTTGGCGTTTGTATTGTGAACAGGCATGTTGTCGGTACCCGTGCGCAACACGGTTAATGGGGTGCTTTGGCGCTTGGCACCGCTGCGCGCCAAGCCTGTTGCCACAACGGTTACGCGTATTTCATCGCCCAACTGGTCGTCGTAAGCCGTACCGTAAATCACATGCGCATCTGGGGAAGCGTAGGCACGAATGGTCTCCATGGCCAAGCTGGATTCTTTCAACTTCAATGAACCTTTGGCTGCGCTGATAAGCACCAACACACCGCGTGCACCTGACAAGTCGATGCCCTCTAGCAAAGGACACGCCACGGCTTGCTCAGCGGCCAAACGGGCACGGTCCGGGCCACTGGCAACCGCCGTACCCATCATGGCCTTGCCTGGCTCACCCATCACGGTGCGCACGTCTTCAAAGTCGACGTTCACATGACCAGGAACATTGATGATTTCAGCAATGCCACCCACCGCGTTTTTCAGCACATCGTTCGCATGACCAAAGGCCTCCTCCTGCGTGATGTCATCCCCATACACCTCTAGTAGCTTGTCATTGAGCACCACAATCAACGAATCAACGTTGGCTTCCAGTTCGGTTAAACCGCTGTCGGCATTGCTCATGCGTTTTTGACCTTCAAAGTCGAATGGTTTGGTCACAACGCCGACGGTGAGTACGCCCATTTCTTTGGCTACACGAGCAATCACTGGCGCTGCACCTGTGCCAGTGCCGCCACCCATACCTGCCGTAATAAACAACATGTGTGCGTCGCCAATGGCTTCACGAATCTCTTCAATTGCCAACTCAGCGGCTTCGCGGCCTTTGTCTGGCTTGCTGCCTGCGCCCAAGCCTGTGCCACCCAACTGAATGAGTTTGTGCGCTGGGCTCTGGGTGAGTGCTTGTGCATCCGTGTTGGCGCAAATAAATTCCACGCCGTTCACACCAGTGGCAATCATGTGGCCGACCGCATTACCGCCGCCGCCGCCAACGCCAATAACCTTGATGCGTGTGCCTTGGTTGAATTCTTCTGTTTCAATCATTTCGATGGACATGTAGTTCTCCTTAGGGGTTTAATTTAAATATCGAAAATCTGTTGATCTAGCTGTTAAATACGTGTGACTGTTTTCTTCGCCTTCGCCTTCGCGAGTTGCTGTTGTCACCGGGGTCCAATCCCACATAACTGCGAGGTGGTCCGGTATGCCCGCCGTGCTGGACAAAGCGTTGTGAAGACGGGTGTTTGTCTAATGCTTGCATCAAAATACTCCCGTAAACCATTCTTTGATTCGGCCCAAGACCGACTGCATAGACGTTGCTTTTCGGGCCACTGTGTGCCCACGTAACCTGGCTTGTCTGGCCTCCTCAACCAGCCCCATGACGGTTGCTGCGCGAGGATGCGCCACCATGTCAGACATGGCGCTGGCATGTGTAGGAATACCGCGACGCACTGGCTTTAAGAAAATATCCTCTCCCAATTCGACCATCCCAGGCATGACCGCTGAGCCACCGACCAACACAATGCCAGACGACAACACCTCTTCAAAGCCTGAATCGCGAATGACTTGCTGCACCAGCGAGAATATTTCTTCAACCCGAGGTTCAATCACACCTGCCAATGCTTGTCGACTCAACATGCGCGGAACACGGTCACCCAACCCAGGCACCTCGACTTGTGCATCTGGGTCAGCCAACAATTGCTTGGCGCAACCACTTAGTACTTTTATTTCTTCAGCATCTTTGGTGGGTGTGCGCAGCGCCATGGCAATATCGTTTGTGATGAGATCGCCAGCAATTGGAATGACTGCCGTGTGTCGAATTGCACCACCAGAAAAAATTGCAATGTCCGTCGTGCCCGCACCAATGTCTACCAAGGCCACACCTAATTCTTTTTCGTCCTCTGTCAGCACTGCTTGGCTTGACGCCAAAGGGTTGAGCATCAGTTGGTCAACCTCTAGTCCGCAACGCCGCACACATTTGATGATGTTTTCAGCTGCACTTTGCGCGCCAGTGACGATATGTACCTTGGCTTCTAAGCGAATTCCACTCATACCAATAGGCTCTTTGACGTCTTGGCCGTCAATGACAAACTCTTGTGGCTCTACCAGCAGCAACCGCTGATCTGTTGAGATGTTGATGGCTCGCGCTGTTTCAATCACTCTGGCCACGTCAGCGGCACTCACCTCTTTGTCTTTAACTGCCACCATGCCGCTGGAGTTGATGCCTCGGATATGACTACCTGTGATACCCGTAAACACCCGCGTGATTTGGCAATCAGCCATAAACTCTGCTTCTTTTAGCGCAGCCTGAATACTTTGTACCGTGGCATCAATATTGACCACTACGCCACGCTTTAAACCATTGCTTTCAGACACGCCAAACCCGGCCAGTTTGAGCTGTCCACTTGTTTGGACTTCGGCAACCACCACCATGATTTTGGAGGTGCCTATGTCTAAGCCGACGATGAGGTCTTTGTATTCCTTGGCCATGATTTTCTCTTTTGCAAAAATTTGTTGTTATTTCTTACCAGTAGTCACACCACGCAGTCGAAGCGCATACCCGTTGGGGTATCTCAAATCTGCGGCTTCTAAATCACCCTGATATCGCTGGGTTAACTCGCCAACTGTGCTCACAAAGGGCTGCACGCGGGTGGTAATATCCGCCGGCGATCCTCGCCCCAAATCCAAATGCACGCCACCCGATAACGCCGCGTGCCATCCACCCTGCTGGCTCATGCGCAAGGCCTCAACCCGCTTACCTAGGGGCTTCACAGCCTCAGCCAATGACAAATAGGCTTGATAAATATCCCGCGCTTGCTCTGGCGGGCCATCCAAAATTGCCCACTGGTTGACGTCGCTGGCCGCATCGTTTGCGCTGGCCTCAAACAACTCGCCGTAGCTGTTCACCAAACGCGGCGCACCCGCCTCACCCCACCACGCACGCGCATGGTGTTCTTCCACTGTGATACGCAAGCGGTTGGGAAAAGCTCTTTGAACCACGGCTTTGCGCACCCAGGGCATGTCTTCCACTAAGTGTTGAACCCGCTTCACATCCACACTTAAAAAACTACCAGCCACCCGACCATTGAGTTGGGCTCGCATACCAGGGGCACTTTGATGCACCACATCACCCACCAACACCAACGAGCGCACTGGCCATGCTGGATGCTGGTAAGCCCAAGCACCAACAATGAACATACTCAAACCCATCAAGCCCAGCATCAGCAACCTGCTCAGTGCGTCCATCACGCGCACATCTACAGGCATGGGTACAGCTACATTCACTGCGCACCGCCTAGAGCCGTCTTAGTTGGCAAGGTGTTGTCCAGTCCAGCTTTACCCAATATGAACAAACACAAATCGGCATAAGGCAGCGATGCTGCAGCCGCAGACATGGGTACCAACGAGTGTCCCGTCATACCGGGCGATGTGTTGATTTCAAGCAGGTAAGGCTGGCGTGTGGCAGCGTCAATCATCACGTCCACCCGCCCCCACGCTCTCACGCCCAAGGTACGGTAGGCCTTTAAAATCATCTCTTGAATGGCGATTTCTTCACCATCAGGCAAGCCGCAAGGGACAAGGTATTGCGTGTCGTCTGTGAAGTATTTGTTGTTGTAGTCGTAGTTGCCGTCTGGCGCTTTGATGAGAATGACTGGCAACGCAACTGCTGTCTCAGCCGTACCCAATACGGGACATGTCACCTCATCACCGCTGATGAACTGCTCGCACAACACCTCGGGGTCGAGCTGCGCGGCAACGCGGTAAGCTTGCGCGCATTGGGATGCGTCTTCAACTTTTGTCAAACCTATGGTTGAGCCCTCGCGCGACGGTTTCACAATCATGGGGGTGCCCAGCTTGTCAAAGGCACGCATGGTGGCCTCTTCGCTGTCAACCAATGCCCATTTAGGCGTTGGCAATCCCTCCGCCGACCAAATGCGTTTGGTCATTACCTTGTCCATAGCCACACTAGAGGCCATCACACCGGCACCTGTATAAGGTATACCCAACAATTCCAAGGCACCTTGTACCGTGCCGTCTTCACCAAAGCGCCCGTGCAGCGCAATGAAGCAACGTTCAAACCCTTGGCTCTTGAGCTGCGATACATCTTGCGCTGCAGGATCAAAGGCATGTGCATCCACACCATGGCTTTGTAAAGCTGCCAACACACCCGTACCAGACATCAGCGAAATTTCGCGCTCTGCCGATTGACCGCCCATCAATACAGCCACCTTGCCCATGGACAATGGGTTAGGCAACGACCAGCTTTGCGCGTTGTAAGTGCTGCTTGTAGTCATGCCAGCTCCTGTTGCGCTGCACCCAATGCCACAACTTGTGCGGGCACGTTGGCGATACTGCCTGCACCCATACACAGCAGCACATCACCATCGCGTGCATGTGTGAAAGCAAATTGCGCCATCTCATTGACATCGTCTATAAATTGCGGCTCCACCACGCCACCCACCCGGATGGCTCTAACCAATGCGCGACCGTCAGCCGCCACGATGGGCACTTCTCCGGCTGCATACACCTCGGTCAGCAACACTGCATCTGACTGTGCAATGACTTTGACAAAATCTTCAAAGCAATCGCGTGTCCGGGTATAGCGGTGCGGTTGAAATGCCAACACCAAACGTCGCCCTGGGTAAGCGCCACGCGCAGCCGCCAAGGTGGCCGCCATCTCCACTGGGTGGTGACCATAGTCATCTACGACCGTCATGTGGCCACCTTGTACCAAAGCCACATCGCCATACAACTGGAAACGCCTACCCACACCCGAAAACGCTCCCAACGCAGCAACCACGTCTTCGTCTTTCAGGCCAATTTCAAACGCCACACCAATGGCTGCCAATGCATTCAGCACGTTGTGCAGCCCCGGCAAGTTCAGCACCACCTGCAAGTCTGGCAATGCCTCAGGCATGTTGCGCTTAACTGTGAAGTGCATCTGAGCGCCCGCTGCCACGATGTTTACGGCTTGCAGCTGCGCATCGTCTGTTAAGCCGTACGTCACCACAGGGCGGGCAATGTCGGCCAAAATGTCGCGTACGGCTTGGCTATCTACGCACACCACAGCCGCACCATAGAAGGGCATGCGGTGTAAAAACTCTATGAATGCTTTTTTAAGATTGCCAAAATCATGGCCATAGGTTTCCATGTGGTCAGCATCTATATTGGTGACCACAGACAGAATAGGCAACAAGTTGAGGAACGAGGCGTCCGACTCATCCGCCTCCACCACAATGTAATCACCACTTCCCAATTTGGCGTTACTGCCCGCGCTGTTTAAGCGCCCACCAATCACAAACGTCGGGTCAAGGCCCGCTTGGGCCAACACACTGGCCACCAAACTGGTGGTGGTTGTTTTGCCGTGAGTGCCGGCAATGGCCACCCCTTTTTTCATTCGCATCAACTCGGCCAACATCACCGCACGCGGAACCACGGGGACCAACAAGGCATGTGCAGCCACAACTTCCGGGTTGTCCGCAGTCACCGCTGTAGATGTCACCACGGCGTGCGCACCAGCAATGTGTGAGGCCTCGTGGCCAATAAATACCACTGCCCCCATATGTTTTAAGCGCGCAACTGCTGGGCCTTCGCTCAAATCGCTGCCAGAAACTTGGTAGCCCAAATTAATGAGTACTTCGGCTATGCCGCTCATGCCTGCGCCGCCAATACCAACAAAGTGAATATGTTTGATCACGTGTTTCATCACACGCATTCCTTTTGAATTGCTTGCACCATGGTGTGCACAGCGTGTGTTTTTGCAAGTTCACTGGCGTGTTGTGCACAAGCCAATAACGCTTCTCGGTTGACGCTTGCAAGCCAATTGGCCAACCACTGCGGTGTGAGGTCGCGTTGCTGGACCAACCATGCCGCATCGGCCTGCGTTAAAAAATGAGCGTTGGCTGTTTGGTGATCGTCCACCGCGTGGGGGAATGGCACCAACAACGCTGCTGCGCCTACCGCTGTCAACTCAGTAACGGTGCTCGCGCCTGCTCGGCACACCACCACATCGGCATCAGCCATGTATGCGGCCACATCATCTATGTAGGGCCGTAAATCGCCAGCCACGCCAGCATGACTGTAAGCATCACGCAATGCATCAATATGGGCCACACCACTTTGGTGAATGACGTGTGGGCGTATGCGCTCATCCATCAATGCCAAGGCTTGCGGCACCACCTCGTTCAACCCCTTGGCGCCCAAACTGCCTCCCAAAACCAGCACTTTCAAAGGCCCGCTGCGATTGAACATTCGTGCTGCTGGGGTTAGTTGCAATAAGAACTCATTGCGCATGGGATTACCCACCCACTCGGCCATAGGCAATACATTGGGGAAGGCCGTGTACACACGCTTGGCCACACGAGACAAACACCGGTTGGCCATGCCAGCGATGGCATTTTGCTCGTGCAACACCAGCGGTACACCACACAAACGCGCACTCAACGCGCCAGGCACAGTGATAAAGCCGCCAAACCCCACCACCACATTCGGCTTCAAACGCTGCATGATACGGTTGGCCTGAATGATGGCGCGCATCAGCTTAAACGGCGCAGTGACCAAGGTTTTAAGCCCTTTACCACGCACACCCGAAAACTGAACCAGTTCTAGCGAAATCCCGTGTGTCGGCACTACACGCGACTCCATGCTGGCTGGTGCACCCAGCCAATGCACACGCCAACCCTTGGCTATCAGGTCTTTGGCAACGGCCAAGCCTGGGTAGATATGTCCGCCAGTGCCACCTGCCATGATGACGGCGCAAGGCTGTTTCAGCGATGTCATTGCAGCGCTCATGACCGGCCTCCCCGCATCAGCTGGCGGTTTTCGTAGTCAATCCGCAGTACCACGGCCAAGGCTACCAAGTTGAGCAAAATGGCAGAGCCCCCGTAGCTCATTAAAGGCAACGTTAAACCTTTGGTTGGCAGGGCTCCTAAGTTCACCCCAATGTTGATGAACGCTTGAAAGCCTATCCATAAGCCCACGCCTTGCGCGACCAAGCCACTAAAGACTTGGTCTAAGGCGATGGCCTGACGTCCTATTTGTACAATGCGCCGTGTCATCCACATGAACACACCAATCACGACCAGCACACCCAACAGGCCAAACTCTTCGCCTAATACGGCCATTAAAAAGTCTGTGTGCGCCTCTGGCAACCAACTCAACTTTTCAACACTACCGCCTAGTCCCACACCAAACAACTCGCCACGGCTAAATGCAATTAACGAGTGCGACAACTGGTAACCCTTGCCCAGAGCATGCTCTTCACTCCAAGGATCTAGATAGGCAAAGATACGTGCGCGCCGCCAGTCACTGAGCCATACCATGGCGGCAAACGCGCCCACGATGAGCGTGCTGAGCAACACAAATACTTTGGCGTTGACACCGCCCAAAAACAGTATCCCCATGGCGATGACCACGATGACCAAAAATGCGCCCATGTCAGGCTCGGCCAATAACAACACACCAGTCAGCGCAATGGCCACGCCCATAGGTGCAATTGCACGCATGAAGTTTTCTCTGACCGCCATCTTGCGAACCATGTAACTTGACGCGTATAAAACCACAGCCAATTTGGCCAACTCTGAGGGCTGAAAGTTAAGCACACCCAGTGATATCCAACGCTGTGCGCCGTTGACACCTTTGCCAATAAAGGGAATGAGCACCAGTACCAGCAATACCAGGGCCATCACAAACAAATTGTTGGCGTGTTTTTCCCACTTCACCATGGGCACTTGAAATGCCAACACACCAGCCACCAAGCCGATAAACATGGCCACCAGGTGACGTATTAAAAAATGTGATGCGCTGTAGTTTGCGAAGCGTGGGCTATCTGGCAGTGCAATTGTTGCCGAATACACCATCACCAAACCCCACAGCACCATGGCCAACACCGCAAACATCAGCGGTTCATCAAAGCCATGCTCTCGCACGTCAAGGGGTCGGCTGCGCACAAAATCCCTACTGTTGACGCGCACAGGAATAAACTCAGCCTTGGGCGGTTGTTGCGCCTTCGCGCCAAACAATCGGCCCAACAAGCCTGGCGAACGTGTGCGTGCTTGTGTCATAACAAGTCCACCCCCACATCAGCTGACAGCGCGGCCACTGCATCTGTAAATACCTCGGCACGGTGACTGTAGTTGTTAAACATGTCAAAGCTGGCGCAGGCTGGTGAGAGCAGCACTGCATCGCCAGTTTGAGCCAACTCCTGACACAGCTGCACGGCTAGCTGCATGCTCTGCACCTCATGCATGGCAACACCGGCTGGCGCTATAGCCAGCCTTATGGCTGGCGCATCCCGACCAATCAGCACCACTGCACGTACATAGTGAGCCACAGCTGCGCACAAGGGATTGAAGTCTTGACCTTTGCCATCGCCTCCCAATATCAGCACCAAGCGACGCTCGCGCCCTAGACCTGAAATGGCGGCCAATGTAGCACCTACATTTGTACCTTTGCTGTCGTTGACATATTCCACATCATGTACGACAGCCACAGACTGCATCCGATGTGGCTCGCCTGTGTATTCACGCAGGCCGTACAACATAGCGGCCAAATCGGCACCAGTGCTGGTTGCCAAGGCCAAGGCTACCAAGGCATTGGTCGCGTTATGCTGCCCACGAATGCGCAGCGCATCAGCTGGCATGAGACGTTGCATATACACATCTACCGGCTTGGCCAGTTGTCCACGCTTGGGCGCTTGTATGTGGTCGTCTACAGGCAGCGCACGCACCAACCATGTCAGTCCATTGGTACTGTCTAAACCCCAGTCGCCCACACGCGTTGGCGCATCTGTTCCAAATGATGCCCAACTTGGATGCGCAATACTGGCTTCACCTCTTTTGGGCTGAGGTGCAGGCTGGGGGATGAACTGCATCACTGCCGCATCATCGCGGTTAAGCAAACGCAGTCCCATTGCACCAAACACTTGGCCTTTGGCTGCTATGTAGTCAGACATGTTGCCGTGCCAATCAAGGTGGTCTTGACTGATATTCACAATGGTCGCGGCATATGGTTGCAAGCTGGTGCACGCATCGAGCTGAAAGCTGGACAATTCCAACACCCACACTTGTGGCCACCGGTTGTTGTCTAGACAGTTGCTCAGCGCATCTAGCAACGAGGGTGAAATATTGCCCGCAGCGATGGCATCTATACCAGCGCGTTGTAGCAGCATTGCTGTCAACGCACACACCGTTGTTTTGCCATTGGTACCCGTTACCGCCAGTACCTTTGGTGCACGGCTTGTGACAACGGGCTGCACGGCAGGAGCAGCCAGTGCATGCGGTTCTTCGTTGTCATTAGCGACAGCCTGTTCAACAGCCATGTCAGCGTCCACACCGTCAATAATTGCTACATCAGTTGAACCGTTTAACTTGTCAGCGCTACCGACGACATCAGGATAGGCTTTAGATGTAGCTTCGCCATCACCACTATACGCGTCTACCGCTGCATTGAGGGTTGCCACAGTGGCCACCGCAGCCTCTTCTGCGTCGAGACTTAGAGTCTCTGGCCCTGTTGTTTCTGTGATTGGCCCTGGCTCATGGTCTAGCAAACCTTGTACAAACAAGTCAACCTCATTGCCATACACCACCTTGTGCGTTTCGCACCACTGGCGAACCGCTGCCAACTGCGCTGGCGCCAAACCTGGACTGCGGTATACCGCATTCCAACGCTGTAAACCCATCAGGTCGTCGTCGAAGTCTTGTTGTACAAAGTTGAGGTGCGGCCACTGCGTTTTCAACTCGCTGAGCCGCTGCACGTCGCTGCGGTTGTCAGCCACCATAACCTGCGCACCCATGCGCACGCACCAACGCGCCATGGCCAAGCCAGACACGCCAGCGCCGAGCACCAGTACGTTCAATGGGGTGGTTGGTGTATGCATAGTGCTTGGTTTAGCGCAACTTCAGCGTTGACAATCCCACCAGGCACAGCAACATGGTGATGATCCAAAAGCGCACAACCACTTGGGTTTCGCGCCAACCTTTTTTCTCAAAGTGATGGTGAAGAGGTGCCATTTTTAAAAGCCGCCTACCTTGCCCGAACCTGCGTTTGGTGTACTTGAAGTAAGACACCTGCAACATCACCGACAAGGCCTCCACAACAAAAATGCCGCCCATGATGGCCAGCACAATTTCTTGTCGCACAATGACTGCAATAGTCCCTAATGCTGCGCCCAAAGCCAAGGCACCCACATCACCCATAAACACTTGCGCAGGGTGGGTGTTGAACCACAAAAACGCCAAACCAGAACCCGCCATGGCCGCGCAAAAAATCATCAACTCGCCAGCGCCTGGAATAGACGGCAGCAACAAGTAACGTGAGAAGTTGGCGTGACCAGTTACGTAAGCAAACAACCCCAACGCAGACCCCACCATGACCACGGGCATGATAGCCAAGCCGTCTAAGCCGTCTGTCAAATTGACCGCATTGCTGGATCCCACAATTACCAAGTAAGTGAGAACCACAAATCCAAGCACACCCAGCGGGTAGCTAACCGTCTTAAAAAATGGCACCAATAGGCTGGCGGTTGCAGGCAACTCCACATTAAAGCCGGACTGCACCCAGGTCACAAACAGCTCCCAGACGCGCGCGTTAGACACCTCAGACACACTGAACACCAAGGCCAAAGCCGCCAACAAACCGATGACCGATTGCCACAAGTATTTTTCGCGTGACGGCATACCCTCTGGGTCTTTGGCCACCACTTTGCGCCAATCGTCCACCCAGCCAATCGCGCCAAATGCCAGCGTCACTGTTAGCACAATCCATACAAAGCGGTTACTCCAATCAGCCCACAACAGGGTTGATATGGCAATGGCAATCAGAATCAACACACCGCCCATGGTGGGCGTACCACTTTTAATCAGGTGGGTTTGCATGGCGTATTCGCGAATGGGTTGACCGATCTTGAGTGCGCTCAATCGCCTGATAACAGCTGGGCCCGCAATCAGGCCAATTAACAGCGCTGTTAAAGCGGCCATCACGGCCCTAAAAGTAAGGTATTGAAACACCCTTAAAAAACCAAAGTGTGGGGACTGGCCTTGTAGCCAATCTGCTAAATTAAGCAGCATGACCCGCTCCTTTCTGATGGATCACATCTGCTAGACCACCGTCTGGCCAAGCCAGCTCTAATGCCTGAACGACGCGCTCCATTTTCATAAAGCGCGATCCTTTGACCAATACGCTGGCGGCATTGCCACCCAGCTTGCAAGCGACTTGCGCCAACTCATCGACGTGTGCATGCCACTGCACCACCTCTGCTGCAGCAGATGTGTCAGCGTTCTCACCCACCACCTGTTGCCACCAAGCCCCAACCACGTCAATGCGCTCAATGCCTGCTTCCAATGCGGCCAACAATACCTCTTGGTGGTAGGCCACGCCTTGCTCACCCACCTCACCCATATCACCAAGCACCAACCAACGCGGCGACGGCATTGCCGCCAGCATTGCAACCGCAGCTTGTACGGAATCTGGATTGGCGTTGTAGCTGTCATCGACCAAGGTCACAGGTTGCTGACCACGGTGCAGCAACACAGCACGTGAGCGACCACTGACCGCCTCAAAGTTGCGCAGCCCTTGCGCAACTGCGCTTAATGACACCCCACTGGCCAGCGCACAAGCAGTCGCCGCCAAAGCGTTGCGCACATTGTGTTGTCCGGCCACCGCCACTTCAACGTCTATATCGCCTTGTGGCGTACGCATGTGCAATTGCCATGCCGTACCAAGCCACTGTGCTGTGCCAAACACAGTGGCGTGTGTATCGTGGTCTGAAAACGTCCACACAGTAATGTCACGGTCTAGGGCTTGCACCGCTTGTCGCCATGTATGTGTGTACGCATCATCGTGCGGAAAGACTGCTGCGCCGTGTGCGGTTAAGGCCTTAAACACGGCTGCGTTTTCTTGCGCTACCGCATCAACGCTGTGCATGAACTCCAAGTGCTCGCGCTGCGCATTGTTCACCAATGCCACTGACGGTTGCACCATAGCGGCCAAACCTGCAATTTCTCCAGGGTGATTCATACCCAGCTCAACCACGGCGCAACTGTGGTGGCGACGCAAGCGCAACAGCGTTAGCGGCACACCAATGTCGTTGTTGAAGTTGCCAGCTGTAGCGAGCGCCCGTTTACCTTGCGCAGCGCGCAATATAGAAGCCACCATTTGCGTCACGGTGGTTTTGCCGTTGCTACCAGCAACGGCAATCACAGGTAAGTTCAATGTGTTGCGCCAAGCGGCTGCCCATTGGCCAAGCGCGATACGCGTGTCCGGCACTTGTACGCCAGCCAGTTTCGCGCCAGCCAAGCCACTGCTGGCCAAAGCAACACCAACGCCTGCAGCGCTGACTTGCGCCAGTAAAGCGTTTGCATCAAAACGCTCACCTTGAATCGCCACAAAGCAGTCCTCACGTTGAAGGCTGCGCGTGTCGCTGTGCACGCGTGCACGCCCATCCTCATCATCACCAACACGCAACAACCAAGCGGCAATACCCGTCTCACCGTGCACTTGTGCATGGGGCAACTGCGCCAACAGGGCTACTGGGTGATTGATGCGCGACATGCTCATAGCGATGTACTCGCACGCAGGGTCCGCAACGCGGCGCTGGCCACTTGCACATCAGAAAACGGCATGCGAACGCCACCTATTTCTTGGTAATTTTCATGCCCCTTACCAGCGATCAAAATCACATCGCCCGGGCTGGCTGTTGCAACAGCCATTGCAATCGCTTGTGCCCGCTCCACTTGCTGCAACACAAGTTTGCTAGGCGCTTGGCCATGTGCCAGCGCAGCGACCATGAGTTGCTCAACAATGCTGTGCGGGTCTTCGCTGCGAGGGTTGTCGCTGGTAAATACAACTGCGTCAGCATGTTCCACTGCTTGCTCAGCCATAGACGCGCGTTTGCTCGTATCTCGATCGCCTCCGCAGCCCAACACACACCACAAGCGCTTGTTGCCGTAACCCGTCATGGGCCGCAATGCCTGCAGGGCTTGCGCGACAGCATCTGGCGTGTGTGCGTAATCAACCCAAACTTGGATATCACTTCGGCCCGCATCAACCGCTTCCATGCGCCCAGGCACAGCCCGCAAGCCTATGCACGCCGCACCGGCTTGCGCCAACTCTATGCCCAGTGCGCGCATGCTGGCCAACACGCACAGCATGTTGCTCACGTTGTAGAGGCCCGCGATGGGTAAGTCAAAACTGTAGTTGTTCACCACGGCCGCTGCGCTGTACTCACTGACATCAAATGACGTACCGGATGCAGTCATGTGCACGTTTGTGGCTAGCAGCATGGCACCCATATACGTACTGACCATGTTGTCGCTGCCAGCTGTTGCAGCGGGTAGCTTGTTATGGCTGCCCATATTCCTATCAGCAGATGACGACACACCAACCGCCCATGCAGTCACATGCGCAGGCAATGTTTGCAACAGATCTCGACCATGCGCGTCATCTGTATTGACCACGGCAGCGCTCAGGCCCGGCCACTTGAACAAGGCCTGTTTGGCCTGCCAATAATTGGCCATAGAGCCGTGGTAATCCAAATGGTCTTGTGACAAGTTGCTAAACACAGCCACGCGTATCGCGGTGCCATTCAAACGTTTTTCTTCTAGACCAATGCTGGACGCTTCCATGGCACAGGCCACAGCGCCGCTGTCAGCCATCGAACGCAAACTGCTTTGAACACGTATGGGGTCTGGCGTCGTTAAGCCGGTTTGCATCAAGTCGCACAGACGCCCAACGCCCAAGGTGCCCATCACACCGCAATCGCTGCCCGCCGCGCTCAACGCTTGTGCCAACCACCAGCTGATGGATGTTTTTCCATTGGTGCCCGTGATCGCCACCACACTCAAGTCTTGGCTAGGCTGCGCGTAAAAAATAGCGGCAATCTCGCCGCACAACGCTTTTAAGTTGCTAACAAAGGCGATGCGGCTGTCGCCCAACAGCTTGGTGGGCAAGGCGCTATGGCTGTCCTCTACACCCTGAGCTTCAACCAGCACCGCAACAGCGCCCTTGATCAACGCTGCTTGGACAAATGCACGTGCATCAACAGCGTAGCCAGGCCAAGCAATAAACGCATCCCCCGCCTCGACCTCGCGGCTGTCACTGCACAAGTTGGTGACACCGCTGGCGCGTAGCCAATCAACAGCGTCCGGTGGCGTGTCAAATGTTGGGCGGTGTGTCGTACTCAAAACGACTCCTGTGCGCCAACCGCATTGATGTTCGGCCGTACCGCTTGGTCGGGCTGCAGCCCCATAATTCGCAAGGTGTTTTGCACGGTTTGGCTAAAGACTGGTGCGGCCACTATGCCGCCATAAAACTGCCCTTTACCCGGCTCGTCAATCATCACTGCCACCACCACACGTGGCTTGTCTGCCGGCGCATACCCTACGAAGAATGCTCGGTATTTTTTGCCATAGCTCTTACCTTCGACCTTGCGTGCCGTACCCGTTTTTCCGGCCACCGAGTAACCTAGGGTTTGCGCTCTGGGCGCAGTACCTTCGTCGCCTGTCGCCAAGGCCAGCATGTCGCGCATTTGCCCTGCCACTTTTGGACTGAATACGGGCGTACCCGTTACAGCGCCGTTGGCTTTAATCATGGTCAACGGCGCCATGTCACCATTTCTTGCAAAGATGGTGTATGCGCGCGCCAATTGAAACAGTGATGTTGATAAGCCGTAGCCATAGCTCATAGTGGCTTTTTCAACTGGTCGCCATGACTCATAGCCACGCAACCGCCCACTGGCCGCGCCAGGGAAAGGCACCACAGGTTTTTGACCAATACCAACTTGGGTAAAGGTGGTCCACATGGCTTGTGCAGACAAATCCATTGAAATTTTTACAGTGCCAACATTGCTGGACTTTTCGACAATCTGCGTCACATTCAACACACCGTGCTCGTGAGAGTCGCTGATACGGTGCCGGCCAATATCGATATAGCCAGGCGCCGTTTGATAGGTCGTAGTGGGTGTCACCACGCCGCGCTCAAGCGCCAGCGCCACCACAAACGGCTTCATGGTAGAGCCAGGCTCAAAGGTATCGGTGATGGTGCGGTTGCGCAGCAACTCGCCTGTTAAATTACGCCTGTCGCTGGGGTTGTAGCTTGGGTAATTGGCCATCGCCAGCACTTCACCACTTTGAGCATCCAACACCACTGCGCTGCCGCCCTTGGCCTTGTGCAGCTCAACAGCCGTACGCAATTGGTCGTATGCAAAAAACTGTACTTTGCTGTCTATGGACAGTTGCACGTCTTGTCCGTTCACCGGCGGTATGACGTCGCGCAAGTCTTCGATAATGGAGCCCATGCGGTCTTTAATGACACGGCGCGATCCAGCATGACCAGACAGCTGCGTGTTAAAGGCCAACTCCACCCCCTCCAGCCCTTTGTTTTCAATATTGGTAAAACCCACCACGTGGGCTGCTGCATCACCCTCTGGGTATAAACGCTTGTACTCCTTGGTGTCAGACACACCCACCATACCCAACGCCTTGATACGCTCACGCGTGGCTTCGTCTACTTGACGCTTGAGATACACAAACCCGTCAGCCGAACGCTTGATGTGCTCGGCTACGGCATTTTTATTCATGCCCAGCAGCTTGGCCAACTGACCCATATTGGGGTCACTCGGGTTAGCACCATCTGCCCAAATGCCAAATGCCGGCACGCTGCTAGCCAATATCAAACCGTTGCGGTCCAACACACGCCCGCGACTCGGTGGCAGTTCAATGGTGCGGGCAAACCGTGCCTCACCTTGCTTTTGGAAAAAGTCATTGCCAAGGAGTTGTACATACACCGCACGCCCAGCCAAGGTGACAAACGCCAGCGCCAGCACAGCCAATACAAAGCGGCTGCGCCACACTGGTGTGCGACTGGCCAGCAATGGACTGGCGCTGAAGGCGATGGTGTGGCGACTTGATCTCACCGAGCATCCTCTTGCACATCTGCAGGCAGCGCTGGTGTGTGACCAACGTACTGGGTGATTGATGGATCAGGTGCCCGCATATTCAAGCGCGTAGAGGCAATACGCTGAACGCGCCCTGGTGCTACTTCGCCGCGGCGCTGCACACGCAATGATTCAAAGTCGCTACCCAACTGGCGCTCCATAGCCGCAGCCTGGTCAACTTGCGTGTACAAACGACGTGATTGATACTGGGTGTTGATGAGCGTAAACGCTGTGGCCAAAATGGCCACCACCAATATGGCATTGACGCGCATCACAGCGGCACCTCAGTTCGCTTGGCGACGCGCATCACAGCGCTGCGTGAGCGCGGGTTGCCAGCAACCTCAGCCGCGCTGGCTCTCACACGACCTAACGCCACCAGCCTCAGCGGCGGCGGGGTTGCAAACAAGGCACGCCTATCTACCACTTCACGCGAATGCTTAACGATGAACTGCTTCACTATGCGATCTTCTAGTGAGTGAAAGCTGATCACAACAAGACGCCCGTTGGGCTTTAATAAGCGCAGACTGGCATCTAGCGCTTGTTGCAACTCCTCAAGCTCGGCGTTGATAAAAATCCGAAAAGCCTGAAATGTCCGCGTGGCAGGATCCTTGCCCGGCTCGCGGGTTTTGACCGCGCTAGCCACGATCTGGGCCAGTTCGAGGGTGGTTTGAATAACGCCCCGCTCCTGTCGGCAGCAATCAATCGCCTTTGCAATCTGCACAGCAAACCGTTCTTCGCCATATTCACGAATCACCTCCGTTATGTCAGCCAGTGCGGCATCTTTTAACCATTCGGCAACGCTCATGCCACGCGTCGTGTCCATGCGCATGTCCAGCGGGCCGTCTCTTCGAAATGAAAAACCACGCGCTGCATCGTCCAATTGTGGCGAGCTCACCCCCAAGTCCATTAGCAACCCATCCACGCTTGCTTCTGGCAAATCTGCAATGGTGTGAAATGCTTGGTGACGTATCGCAAAGCGCTCGTCTGTCCAGGTCTGTGCGTGAGCCACGGCTTGTGGATCACGGTCTACACCCAACAAGCTGCCTTGCTTGCCCAAGTGTTTAAGAACAAGTGCTGAGTGCCCGCCTCGTCCAAACGTGGCATCTATGTAGCGCCCGCTTGGCTGGATGTGTAAGGCCTCTACAGCCTCTTCCAGTAAGACGGTATCGTGCGACCATTGCGTATTCACCCAAGGGCCTTAAAAGGAAAAGTCTTTAAATACATCAGGCATATCGCCTTGCATTGCTTGGGCTTCTTGCGCCGCGTAAGCACCCCCATCCCACAACTCAAAGTAACTACCCATACCCAATAACATCACATCTTTTTCGATACCAGATGCGGCACGTAACTCTGGCGAGACAAGTACACGCGACGTGCTGTCCATTTCCACATCAGAGGCGTTGCCCAAGAAAATGCGCTTCCACCACTGCGCCTGCATAGGCAGCGCGGCGATGCGGCTGCGAAACTCTTCCCAAGCAGGGCGTGGGAAAATCATCAAACAGCCATGCGGGTGCTTTGTAACTGTGAGGCAGCCCTGCGCGTCGCTTTGCAATGCGTCGCGATACCGGGTCGGCACTGACAGCCGCCCCTTGGCATCGAGGTTGAGAGAAGAAGCCCCTTGAAACACCGTGATTAATCCTTAAAAAACACTTTTCACCACTAAATTGCACTTTTTGACACTTTATCAGGAATTCACTGACATGCAAGTCTTGCAGTAAGTTTTTTTCAATGGAATCAATGACTTACAGGGCAAGTCAGGCAGTTGTGCGAAATTAAAAATGTATAAAAAAGAACGACTTACAAATTGCAATGCAAGTGAGTTGTCAGGGTTTTTTAGGGTTTTGTGCAAGCACTTAAATGACATGCTTGTCACCATCAACGCAGGCACCGCATCAGAGGCTAACGGGTCTCACACATTGAACCAAACCGCTTCACCCAGGCGCGCGTTGGTCTCGTGTCTCACTCACAGAGACAGTACATTGGCTGGCGTTTCAAAGCGCTGATGAAACCCCAAGCCAGTCTCAAGACGTGGCGAGAGTCAACGCACACAGCGGTGCGCTCAGACAGCGCTGGGGTACCACCCACGCAAAAAAAACGCCCACATGGGCCCTGGATATCAACCAGGGTATGTGGGCGGTGGGCGCAGCGCGGTTTGCTTTACATATGTTTAGTCACCAAACATTTTTTGCTTGAGCTCTCGGCGTTGTTGGGCTTCAAGAGACAAGTTGGCGGTTGGGCGCGCCAACAGGCGACCAACGCCAATGGCTTCTCCTGTCTCATCACAGAAACCATAGTCATCGGCATCAATGCGCATGATGGACTGCTCAATTTTCTTCAGCAGCTTGCGCTCACGGTCGCGTGTGCGCAACTCAAGTGCGTGCTCCTCCTCAATCGTGGCACGGTCGGTCGGGTCGGGCACCACCACTGTGTCCTCACGCAAATGCTCAGTTGTCTCGGACGCACTGGTCAAAATATCTTGCTTGAGTGTTGCCAGTTTGGAGCGGAAATACGCCATCTGTACTTTGTTCATGTACTCAGACTCGGCCATTGCCAACATATCGGCATCGGTCAGCTGGTCTAACGCAAGTGTTTTCCAGTTGTTGGCACGCTTAGGGTCCCTTTTTATGGGCACATAGGCCGGAATGCTCATGGTAGGTTTTTGATCTGAAATAAATGTGGCCTTGACCGCGCTAGGGTCATGCGAAGGCGTCATTTCAGCTTCGGTCATGCTGGGCGCGACGGGCTTGCTGCTGGGACGCTTGCGTCCAGTTTTGCCTTCCGGCATTTTTGTAATCACTTTGGTACTTGTCTTCTTGGCAACTGGCTCTGCAGCTTTCGCTGGTGGTGAGACTGGCGCTTTGGCAGCAGTCTTTACAGCGGGTTTAGCCGCCGGTTTAACTACCGCTTTTGCGGGGGCTTTGATAACGGCTTTAACCGGTGCTTTGGCGGGCGCCTTAGCGCCGACTTTGACCGGGGCTTTAATGGAGGTCTTAACAACAGACTTGGCGACTTTGGCGGGTACCGGTTTTTTGGCAACCGCTCTGACAGGCGCAAGCTTTAAGGGGGCCTTCGCCACAGGCTTGGCTGCAGCTTTTTTAACTGGTACAGGCTTCTTGACTGCAACTGGCTTTTTCGCGACCGCTGTTTTGACTGTGGGTCTGGCTGATGGTTTGGCTGTTGGTTTGGCCGATGATTGAACAACAGTTTTTTTAACAACAGGCTTTGCTGGCGGCTTTTTAGCAACCGCGACAGGCTTGGCAGGCTGCTTCAATGCTTTTTTTGCAGGTGGGCTTGCTTTGCTTTTAACGGCTACCAGCACGGTTTTATTGTTCTTACCAGGCTTCACAGTCGGTCTCCTAGGGTCAGTTTGCTGCTCAATTGCGCAGGCGTTGTTATACCCGTTTTATGTGACTGTGACTATTAAAGGTTTGCCCTTTAATTGGCCAAAGTCCATGTGTGGGCTTGTCAACTGGTCTTAATCAAAGATTGATCAAGGCCTTGAATCAAGATATCTTTAGGTAAATCAATACCAATAAACACCATTTTGCTTTCGCGCTGCTCCCCCATAGCCCACTCAGGACCTAGGTCGCTGCCCATGAGTTGGTGCACGCCTTGAAAAATAACTTTCCGCGAGGTGCCCTTCATATTCAGCACACCTTTGTAACGCAACATACGCGGACCATAAATATTCACAACGCTGCCCAAAAAGTCTTCTAACTTGGCTGGGTCAAACGCACGCTTTGAGCGGTACACGAAGCTCTTGACATCGTCGTCATGGTGGTGGTGGTGTCCGTGACTGTCCTGCTCGTGAGACGGGTGGCTGCAATGTTCACCATGCTCGTGATCATGCGCGTCGTCATGGCCATGTTTGTGGCCGCTGTGATCGTCATCTTTTAAAAAATTAGGGTCAATATCTAGCTTCGCATTGAGATTGAAGCCTCGCAAGTCAAGCACTTCCGAGAGTTTTACATCACCAAAGTTGGCTGTACGCATGGGCGCGCGTGGGTTCATGTGCTTGAGTCGGTGCACCAACGCATCCACTTCCTCGGGGCTGACCAGATCGGCCTTGCTGATAAAAATTTGATCGGCGAAACCCACTTGACGGCGGGCCTCTTGACGGTCGTTAAATTGTTGCGCGGCATGTTTGGCATCCACCAAAGTCACTACCGCATCCAACAAGTACTGCTCAGCAATTTCATCGTCCATGAAAAAAGTTTGAGCCACAGGACCGGGGTCAGCCAAACCTGTGGTTTCAATAATAATGCGCTCAAAGTCAAGTTCGCCCTTGCGCCGCTTTTCGGCAAGGTCTTGAAGTGTGGTTCGCAGGTCATCGCGGATGGTGCAACATACACATCCATTGCTCATTTGAATGATGTTCTCTGTGGTGTCACTCACCAAAATCTCGTTGTCGATGTTTTCTTCACCAAACTCGTTCTCAATCACCGCTATTTTTTGGCCATGCGCCTCACTGAGCACACGCTTTAGCAGCGTTGTTTTACCTGAGCCCAAGAAGCCGGTCAAAATTGTAGCGGGGATTAAAGACATAACAACCTCAATGTATAAGTGCGCTGAAACAACCAAGCTTAAATATGGGACACATGCGTCATTTCAATGCGTGGCCCATTTTTAAAAGCTGGCATTCAAGGGCACAAAGTGTAGTGCATTGTGCACACCCCCTGTTGTGACCACAAAAAAGCCACCGCGCAAACGTTAGCGCAGTGGCTCTTTATGAGTCAACGCAACCAGGTAGACCCTAGCTGCCAAGGCACCACGTGCACCAAATCCTCTGTGGCGCTAGCGGTTTGGCTTAAGGCTTGAGATAGACATAGCCCTCTTTGGCTTGTATACGCGCCACTTCGGCAACACCTGAGGGAACCACTTTAACTTCCAACAGCAATAAACCAGGGTCAATATTGCGCCCTACCAAGGTGTTGTTACACGCACGAAACTCGACACCTTGTGCGGCCAAACCAGAGACCAAGCCTTCAAACTTGCCACCTTTAGGTGTTTGGGCGTCCATCAACATAAAGTCAATGCCTTTACCGTGACCAACCACCACAATTTTGGCGCTGGGATCAGCCGCCAAATGGTTTTTAATGTTTTGCAAACCGCGGGCGGCTTGCTCGGCCCCATCGGTCATGTGATACACCGCCTTGATGGGCTCATCGGCTTGAGCGCTGGCGCCACAACCCAAGCCCAAACTCAGGGCTATCAATACGGACTGAATCATGTGTTTCACAGCTTGTTTCTCCTACAAGTGAACCCGTCAGCAGCCTATCTGATGACCTCGCACTACATTGCTTGCCAATGCTACGTGTTTTTAGACAAACGTACTTGAGATTACGCAGTTGCTACGATTTTTTTTTAGCTTTTGGGTGTGCTTGGTCGTAGATGAGCGCGAGATGCTGAAAGTCCAGCCTCGTGTACACCTGGGTGGTGCTGATGTTGGCGTGACCAAGGAGCTCTTGTACGCCGCGCAAATCACCGCTGGACTGCAGCACATGGCTTGCAAACGAGTGGCGCAGCATGTGGGGGTGCACAGCTGTAGGCGTGCCTGCCAGCTCCGCACGTTTGCGCAAACACACCCGTACATGCTGAGGACTCAAGCGCTGGCCACGCTGGTTCACAAATACTGCCGCTTGTAGGGTGGACTGGTCGCAGGCGCTGTGTGTGGTTGGTTCGCTCTGGGCCTTGCTTGCCTTTGCGGGCTTAACCCATTGCAGGCGTATGGCCAGCCAAGCTTGCAAGGCAGCGGCGGCCTTGGCCCCTACCGGCACACTGCGCCACTTGCCGCCTTTACCCAACACCTGGGCCTCACCTGCGCGCATGTCAACCCAACCGCGCGCGCCTTGGCTGGCTTGCACGTCCAACCCCAACAGCTCGCTCAGCCGCAAGCCGCTGCCATATAACAGCTCGACCATCGCCACATCGCGCGCCTCTAATGCCGGGTCAGCGTGCAGGTTGTTGAAAGAGGCGAGTTGCACCGCGTCGTCCACGCTCAAAGCTTTGGGCAAGGGCTTGGCTGTTTTGGGCGCCCGAATGTCCTGCACAGGGTTGCTGCCCACCAACTTGTGCTGTCCTGCCCACTTGTAAAATCCCCGCCAACTCGACAACATGCGGGCAATGCCCGAGCCGTTGCGGCCTTGGCTGTTCAGAATGGCCACCAGACGGCGAATGTGCATGGGCTGCACACCCAGCACGTCAAAGCTCTCGGCCTCGGCCTCGATCTCGATCTCGAACATGGTGTTCAACATGCGCTGCAAAATCAGTAAGTCATCGTGGTACAGCGTGTAGGTTCGCTCACTTAGGCGTTTTTCAAACCGCACATAGTCTAAGTAAGCTTGTATATGCGCACCCATGACCGTCATGCGTTAGGGCAGCAAGCGGCTTAAAGCCGAACTGGCCTGGGCGCTGATGCGCTCTAAAAACAAGGTGCCCATATCGGCTGTAAACCGTGCCTCATCGTCAGACGCCAGCACCAGTAAACCAAACACTTGCGCGCCCGAGCGCAGCGGCACCACCGCCATGGACTTCACCGCATCGCCATCGGCCAACCAGTTCAGCAAGGGCAATTCGCGACGCACGCCGCAGTAAGACTGCTCCAAATCATTGGCGTAGTCTTTGACTGCTGTCTCAACCGCTGCGGCAAAGTCGTTGCTGGCGAACGCACTGTCTGCACCCCATAAGCGCAGTGCTGTTTGAGGCATGTCGTAAATAGCAGCCAACTCGGTGGTCACCACATGCACCAAATCTTCGGCTTTGCGCGCCCGCAGCAAGGCCACTGTCCAGTCTTGTAGCTTGTCGGCTATGTCCACGTTGTGTTTGCCATAACGAATCATCTCTGCAGCTTTCAGCTCAAGGTCGCGCACCTTGCCTCTCAACATCTCGGCTTGGCGCTCTTGCAGGCTAATGGCGCGGTGGCTGTGTGGGCTGGTCAGTTGCACGCCAGCCAGCATGTCGGCGTGGCGCTCAAAGAAGTCCGGCGTATTGGTCAAATACTCGGCAATGTCATCTTCGGTAATGGGAGGCAGTGTGTTGTCGGTCATACGTTTAATCGCTAAGGTGTGCGTAAAATTTATTGAATGAAAATCAGTCTAACGTGCAGATCGAATGACTCAGGCAAGCTCAGGCACTTCAACAGCACCTTCAAAGACAGTCGTCGCGGGGCCGGTCATAAATACCGCGTGGCCCAAACCAGCCCACTCTATGATTAGGTCGCCGCCACGGGTGTGCGCTTGCACGCTCGCATCTAACAAACCCCAACGTATGCCAGCCACCACGGCGGCACATGCGCCAGTGCCACATGCCAATGTCTCACCGGCACCGCGCTCATAGACGCGCAATTTGATACGGTTGCGCCCTACAATTTGCATAAATCCAGCGTTCACACGGCGTGTAAAACGCGGGTGAGACTCCAGCCAAGGCCCCCAAGCGTGAACGGGTGACAGCTCGGTATCGCCAACCACTTGAACGGCGTGTGGGTTGCCCATTGACACCAAGCCAAGCTGCATATCGGTAGGCCACACCACGCCTGCAGCTCCCTGTCGCTGCGCCCCAGCAGTGGCATCTAGGTGCCAAGCCTGCCAATTGCCCACTGGTTGTGGACTGAGGTCACGCGCCTCAAAGCCAACATCGGCTATTTCAAAACTGGGCATCCCCATATCCACACGCACCAACTGCTGCGCGTTTTCACTCAGCTCAATTTGGCCCTTCGCCAATTGCACGCGTATGGTTGATTTATCGGTTAGGCCGCGGCTGCGCACGTAACGTACAAAACACCTGGCGCCGTTGCCACAGTTCTCCACCTCACCGCCGTCAGCGTTGTGGATCACGTAGTTGAAATCAACCTCAGCAGAGCTGGGTGGTCGAACCGACAAAATTTGATCAGCACCCACACCAAAATGGCGATCAGCCAGCCACCGGTATTGGGCCTGGTTCAAGCCGAACTCGCCCTGTGTTTCGTCCAGCACGACAAAGTCGTTACCAGCGCCTTGCATTTTTGTGAACTTGATGTGCATGGCCACATTATCGACTGTCGCCGAGTACAACGCCAAGCCTTTCCATGCGTTGCACAATCGACGCATGCCACGCTTACACATGCAACTCCACCCCACACGCGACATACCCGTTGCCAAACCCGCCGCCACCGTCATGTTGGTGCGCGACGGCGAGCTTGGCATAGAGGTATTGATGACGCGACGCTCAATGACCGCCAGTTTTGCCCCCGGCGCTTATGTCTTTCCTGGGGGACATATAGACCCGGCAGATGGCCAACCGCACAACCACAGCCGATACCGCGCCACCCAAAGCGCAGCTTTGCAAACCGCAGCATTGGCCGCCGTGCGCGAAAGCTTTGAAGAGTTGGGCGTGCTGCTGGCCACCAATGCACGAGGCGTTTGGGCCACCAGTGCTGATGTCGCGGCGATAGATCGCTCAGGCGACTTTTATGCCCAAACCCAAGCGCTGGGCTGGCAATTGCGTGGCGACACCGTGTTTATGTTTGCACGCTGGATCACCGACCGCGACTTACCAAAGCGCTATGACGTGCCTTTTTTGGTGGCCCGCATGCCGCCCAACCAAACGCCAGTCGCCGATGAGTCTGAGCAGTTTGAACCGGTGTGGGTGCGCCCAAGCGAGGCTTTGCAACGCTTCAAGGCTGGTAATTTTTTCATCATTTTCCCTACTATTCGCACGCTAGACAAACTGCAAGCCTTTGACAACGTGGCGCAGCTGCTGGAGACCTGTCACAGCGAGCAACCCTTGTTTACCAGCTGCCCGCGCGCGGGGCTGCTCAACGGCAAAGAAACTCGCCATATGGAGCACGAGCAGCCGTTTGGTGAGTTGGCCTTGGTCTCTCCGCATGGTCAGATAGTGCATGAACTCAAGTGGCAGCACGACACGCCAGTTGCGCTGCTGCGCAACGTGCAACGCCTCACCGCGCCCAACGCCGGCATGATGACAGGGCCAGGCACCAACAGCTACGCCGTGGGCACGCCAGACACCGGCTACATCGTGATTGACCCGGGCCCAGCCGACGCCGCGCACCAGCAGCGGTTATTTGATGCCTGTGCGGGTGACATACGACTCATTGTGTGCACCCACTCGCACCCAGACCACTCACCAGGCGCGCCACTGTTACAGCAACTGTGCGCCACACCGCCTGCCATTGCTGGCGTAGCCAGCGGGCCACACTCTAGACCAGACAGCGTGTTTGCGCCTCAACGTGTGCTGGGTGATGGCGAACAGATTGAGCTAACTGGCGATACGTACACCCACCGCATGCAAGTGGTCTACACCCCAGGGCATACGGCCAACCATATTTGCCTGTGGTTAGAAGAGGACGGCTTGTTGTTTGCCGGCGATCACATTCTCAATGGCAGCACCACCATCATCAGCCCACCTGATGGCCACATGGGTGATTACCTGCACTCGCTAGACAAACTAAGCGCGCTGTGCAGCGCCAGCGAGTCATTTATATTGCCCGCACACGGTTATGTGCTTGAAAAAGCCGCCGCACAGATCGCGGCATTAACAGCGCATCGCCTGCGCCGCGAAGCCAAAGTAGCCGCTGCCATGGCGCACAGCCCACAAGGCAACGAGGATGACTGGGTGGCCATGGCCTATGACGACACACCCACGGCGCTGTGGCCGTTGGCCAAGCATTCCATGCGCGCTCACATAGAGCACCTGAGAGATGCGTCAGCTGCCTGAACCGCATGCAAATAGCTTCGGCTTGGCAAGGTCAAGCATTTGCAATGCAAAAAAAGTGTGAAGCCAGCCGATACGCCGGATTTTGTGAAGTGGTTGTAACACCACCCTGGTCGCCATTCATCTGGGCCGCTGGTCGCCCAAGCGGCTCGGTGCTACCTACCCGCCAACAATCTGCGGATCACAGCTTGCACAACACAAGGTTGTGCGTGTTGGCCTATTTGGTATTGCTGCGCGTAGAGATTGCCCGTTTCACCCGCACTTAAGCGGCTCGTCTCTGTTGCTCTAATCGTCACCTTAGGCCCTTGCAGGCGGTCGGTGCGCAGGTGTTACCTGCTACGCTATCCTATGCAGTCCGGACGTTCCTCCAGTGCAGCCTTTCGGCTTATGCACCAGCGACGACCTAGCTGGCTTCACGCAGACGATAATAACCTCTTTGCAATGACTCAGAGCCCATTGCCTGTCGCTTCCCTTTGCTTGATAACCACAAGCCCCTACAGGAACCTCATCATGATTCGCTTGTCTGAGCTCAAGCTCGGCCTAGAAGACGTGCCCGTTGACCACAGACGGGCCGCAGACGCCCCCACAGAAACAGACGCCGACCGTGCGCCAGTCGGCCATCCCACGGCCAAGCTCACAGAACTTGCAGCCACAGCGCTGGGCATCGCCGCTAAAGACATTGCCAGCCTGCACGTCTTCAAACGCAGCTTTGATGCGCGCAAAGCCCGCCTGCAAGCCGTCTACATCGTTGACCTTGCGCTGGTTGATACCGAGCAAGAAGGCGATGTGCTGGCACTGCGCACACCCCACCCACATATCAAAGCCACGCCAGACATGGGTTGGTACCCACCTGTTTTGACGCCTGCACGTTTAAACATGCCGCGCCCCGTCGTGGTGGGTTTTGGACCGTGTGGCCTGTTTGCTGCTCTGGTATTGGCGCAAATGGGACTCAAGCCCATAGTCTTAGAGCGAGGGCAAAACGTGCGCCAGCGAACCAAAGACACCTGGGGTCTCTGGCGACACAACACACTCAACCCTTACAGCAACGTACAGTTTGGCGAAGGCGGCGCAGGCTTGTTCTCTGACGGTAAGCTCTACAGCCAAATTAAAGACCCGCGCTTTTTAGGACGCAAGGTCATGAACGAATTTGTTGCCGCCGGTGCGCCCGCAGACATTTTGTATGAAGCCCACCCCCACATAGGCACCTTCAAGCTCGTCAAAGTGGTAGAGCACATGCGCCAAACCATTACCAATTTGGGCGGCGACATTCGTTTTGGCCAGCAAGTTGATGAACTGCTGCTTGACGAACACCAGCGTATTCGCGGTGTGCGTGTGTCCGATCTGGCAGATGGCAGCACCTACGAGCTGGCCAGCCAACACGTGGTCATGGCCTTGGGTCACAGTGCGCGCGACACCTTTGCCGTGCTGTACCAACAAGGTGTGGCCATGCACGCCAAACCCCTGTCAATTGGTGTTCGGATTGAGCACCCGCAAAGCGTCATAGACGCCTCTCGTTGGGGCAGACACGCAGGTCACCCCTTGTTGGGTGCGGCCGACTACAAACTGGTGCACCATGCCAGCAACGGACGCGCGGTGTACAGCTTTTGCATGTGTCCAGGCGGTACTGTGGTGGCGGCCACCTCAGAGCCTGGCCACTTGGTCACCAACGGCATGAGCCAATACTCTCGCAACGAGCGCAATGCAAACGCCGGCATTGTGGTGGACATCACCCCTGCTGACGCACCCATGACGCAAGCGGCTTGGACGGCCTCCTTTGGTGACACGCTAGGGGCAACATTGTTTGAAGACGCACAAGCTAGGCTCGCGGCTGCAGCCAACCCGCACCCGCTCACCGCCATCGTGTTGCAACGAGAACTTGAGCGCAACGCCTTTGCCGCTGGTGGACACGACTACTGCGCACCCGCCCAACTTGTTGCTGACTTCTTGGCCAACACCGCCAGCACCTCGCTGGGCAGCGTGACGCCAAGCTACCAGCCCGGCGTCAAACTGGTTAACTTGGCAGACATACTGCCCGCATTTGCCGTCACCGCCATGCGTGAAGCCCTGCCCGCTTTCGGTAAAAAAATCAAAGGTTTTGACATGGCGGACGCCATCATGACCGGTCTAGAAACGCGAACCTCTTCGCCGCTGCGCATAGACAGAGACGACCAACTACAAAGCCCGACCGTGCGCGGCCTGTACCCCGGTGGCGAAGGCGCTGGCTACGCCGGCGGCATCCTATCTGCCGCCGTCGACGGCATCAAACTAGCCGAAGCCATAGCAGCCAATTAATTGGGGTCAGAACCCAATTAACTGCATTATTTGCCCTGCGACAAACAAATTAATTAGGATCTGACCCTAATATTTAAGGTTTATAACGATATGTCTTTTGAAGCTTTAGGGCTAGAGCCCATGTGGCTAGAGGCGCTGACAACGCTGGGGTTTGAATCGGCTACGCCGGTGCAGCGCCGTGTTATCCCTGCGCACTTTGCAGCAAACGACGGCATTGGCTTGGCCCCAACTGGGTCGGGCAAAACCTTGGCGTTTGGCCTGTCGTTGTTGCAACCGCTGCACCACGTACCACTGCCAGAAGTTGGCGGCGGTGTGTATGCCGTGGTACTGGTGCCCACGCGGGAGTTGGCACAACAGGTCAGCCACGCCTTGGTTGACCTCATTAAAACTGTCCGCATACAACACACCACCCCCCTGCGCGTTGTGACCGCTGTTGGCGGGGCATCTATCAACACGCAACTCATGGGGTTGCGTGCAGGCGCCTCGGTGCTGGTGGCCACACCCGGACGCTTGCTGGACTTAATCGACAACGGCGGTGTGGTCTTGCACATGCTGCGCCACGTGGTACTGGACGAAGCTGACCGTTTGCTAGACAGCGGCTTTAGCGATGAGTTACAGCGCATCCACCAAGCCATTGACCAAGCCACGACGCACGCTGCAGTCAAGCCACCACAAACATGGTTGTTTTCTGCCACTTGGAACGACGAGGTAGATAGTTTGTCGCAAGCGTGGTTGCGTCAACCCGTTCGCGTAGAAGAAACCGCTGGCGTCGTTGCGACACCACCAATTGAGCAACGCGCAATAGCCGTTGACGAAAAGCGACGCACTGCCTTGCTGCTACACCTCATCAAAACGCACAAATGGAGACAGGTGCTGGTGTTTGTGGGCACGCAATACGCCGCCGATCATGTGGCGGATAAGTTGTACAACAACTTCAAAGGTGCCAAGGTGTACGCCACGGCTTTTCACGGTGGCTTAACGCAAGCGCAGCGAACCACTTGTTTAAACGAATTTAAAACTGGCCAATGGGACGTTTTGGTCACCACCGATTTAGCAGCGCGTGGCATTGATATTGCCGCGCTGCCTGCTGTGGTTAATTACGACCTGCCTCGCAGCGCCAGCGATTACACCCATCGCATTGGCCGCACAGGCCGAGCTGGCGTGGCCGGTGAGGCGGTGAGCTTTGTTACACCAGCCGCCAGTCGCCACTTCGAACTCATTGTGCAACGCAACCAACTGACGATAAGGGTCGAGTTATTGGCTGGCTTTGAAACCACTGACCTTGCCCACGTTCAGCCTGAAGCGACCGACAGCAGCACTGGCGGACTTGATCCCAGCGGGGGCATAAAAGGCAAGCGCATGAGCAAAAAAGACAAGCTGCGAGCAATGGCCCAACATACACAACAAGAGCCAGAGCCAGAGCCAGATCAAAACCAAATTCAAGATCAACAACAAGCCCAGACAGGTCTGCCTGGTGCTATTGACGCAACAGGTACAACCGACTCAATCGGTCAAGCCAACCCATCAGACAAGCCCAACCTCTAGGCCTCCCACCTCAACACCACATGCGACAAGCGCGACGAGTACAACGGGGGCACGAGCTGCTGAACAACACGACCACGGCCTGCAGGCGCCAAGACAGCCCACCGTGTAAACGGCTTCTTTACAGACGCCCCTGGCGGCTTTCAACTAGCTGTTGCGCAAACGCTCAATGCGCTCTTCCAATGGCGGGTGGGTAGCGAACAAGCTGCCTAAGCCACCTGCGATGCCCATAGCCGCCATTGTTTTGGGTAGCGTACCAGCTTGCATGCCGCCAAGGCGCTGCAGTGCATTGATCATGGGTTGCTTGCGACCCATGAGACTGGCAGCACCGGCGTCTGCGCGAAACTCGCGCTGGCGACTGAACCTAGCCACGATGATGGCGGCTACAAAGCCCAACAAAATGTCCATCACAATGGTGGTGATGTAGTAGCCCATACCGGGACCAGCGCTTTGTGTGTCATTGCGTCGCAATGCAGCATCTACGAAATAGCCCACTACGCGGCTGATGAACACCACAAAGGTGTTCATCACGCCTTGAATCAGCGTCATGGTGACCATGTCACCGTTGGCAATGTGTGCCACCTCATGACCAAGTACAGCCTCGACTTCTTCTCGTGTCATGCCACGCAACAAGCCAGTGGATACCGCCACCAATGCCGAGTTTTTAAATGCACCTGTGGCAAACGCATTGGGTTCGCCTTCATAAATGGCCACTTCTGGCATGCCGATGCCCGCGGTAGTGGCAAAGCCTGAGACGGTCTGCAACAGCCACGCTTCATCGGCGTTGCTGGCTTGCACGATCACTGTGGCACCCGTGCTCCACTTGGCAATTGGCTTGCTCATCAGCAGCGAAATAATGGCACCGCCAAAGCCCATGAGCAACGAAAAGCCCAACAACATGCCGAGGTCTAAGCCATTGGACGTCAAGAACCGATTGACACCCAGCAAGCTGGCTGTCACGCCCAATACCAACATGACGGCCAAGTTGGTCATCACAAACAACACAATACGCTTCATTTGAATTCTCCCGTGGTCTCAGACATGAAAACTATTTTCAGTTCAGTGCCAGCAGCCGAATCATATGTGGGCTTTGGCGTAAATTTCAACGGTCTGTTAGTGCTGCCACACGTTGTGGGGGATTTTGTCCAAGACGCAAAGGCCTGAACACCTGTGGGTCGTCATAAAAGCTGGGGTGTGCGTTGTCGTCGCACCAGTTCGGAGTGCCCATAACGGGCAACGGCGTGAATGGTTTTTGACTTAAGTCGTCGTCGCGCAAAGCTTGTGCAAGTGCATGGTCTATGCCGCTGATAGCCGATTGCTTGCCAAACAATGCCTGCACAGACGGCGTTGGGAGCCACACATGCGCGGTCAAACTTTTGCGGGGGTACAGCAGCAACTGCTCAAGCAAGGCATGGCCCACGACCAACAATTGACACTGCGCCCACAGCGGACGCAGCGTGACAAAAGCCATCTGCCACTGGCGGTGACGCAGGGCATCCCAAATAGCTGGAGGGGCCAGCAGCACAGCGCCGTTTTCATCCAACAGCGTCAGGGCATCTCGGGTTGGGCCGCGGGTTTGACCAACACCACCAGCAGCCTCTAGAGCCTGCCACTGCCGCTGGTTAAGCGTTGCCTTGGTGTGCGGCCAATTGAGCCACATCAAACCATTGAAAAAGTCATGCGCACCACAGCGTGTGGGCACAGTGCGGGTTTGATAAATGTACGCTTCATAGGCTTGGCCGTGGGGCAACGCAGACTGCGCGACAAAACCCGGGCTGGCTTGGCGTGGCGATTGATGCAACAACTGCGCGCAGACCTCACCTGCATCTCGCAACGCATGTAGGACTTGCCAAACCGGCTCACCCCGCAACACACCCTGCGCCAAAGGGCGTCCCAGCCGGGCATAAGGCGTAAGCCAAGCTTGCTGCCAATTTATGCCAGCCAGTGGTTGTGGCCAGTTGGCTTGTGCACCAGACATACGCGGGGTTTAAGCCGCCACGCGCCAGTGCAACGGCTCACCACCACCCAAAGGTTTGATAGAGGCCGCGCCAAACGGAAAGTCCAGGGGCGGCACCCACGTTTCGCGCTTGAGCGTCACCGTACCGGTGTTACGAGGCAAGCCGTAAAAGTCTGGGCCGTGTTCGCTGGCAAAGCCTTGCAGCTTGTCCAATGCGCCCGCTTGCTCAAAAGCCGTGGCGTACAACTCAATGGCCGCGTGTGCGGTGTAGCAACCAGCACAACCGCTGGCGTGCTCTTTCAAGTGGGCAGGGTGAGGTGCACTGTCGGTGCCTAAGAAAAATTTGGACGAGCCACTGGATGCAGCGGCCAGCAGGGCTTGGCGGTGCTTCTCGCGCTTGAGAACGGGCAAACAGTAATAGTGGGGGCGAATACCGCCAGTAAAAATGGCATTGCGGTTGTACAACAAGTGGTGCGCCGTAATGGTGGCCCCTACAAAACTATCGCTGGCTTGTACATATTGCGCCGCATCGTCAGTGGTAATGTGCTCAAACACAATCTTAAGCTCTGGAAAATCCCGCCGTAACGGTATGAGCTGCTGCTCGATAAACACCGCTTCACGGTCAAACAAGTCAATGTCTGTGCTGGTGACTTCACCGTGCACCAACAGCAACATGCCGCAGCGCTGCATGGCCTCAAACACGGGGTAGATGTTGCTGAGCTTGGTGACACCCATGTCGCTGTTGGTCGTGGCGCCCGCTGGGTACAGCTTGGCGGCCAACACCCCACCCGCATGGGCCTCTTCTATGGCTTGCGGCGCAATGTTGTCCGTGAGGTACAAGGTCATCAGCGGCTCAAACTGCACCCCAGGTGGGACGGCAGCTGCAATGCGAGACTTGTATGCATTGGCCATGGCCAATGACGTCACTGGCGGCTTGAGGTTGGGCATGATGATGGCTCGGGCAAATTGTGCCGCCGTATGCGGCACCACGCTGGCCAAGGCAATGCCATCTCGCACGTGCAAATGCCAGTCATCTGGGCGAATCATAGTGAATGTTTGGGGAGTCAATGATGCGGCATGTGTCATAGCCTTGATCTTATGTCATGCGCAGCCCCATTCACCCGCGCCTACAGACTTACCCCCCTCTTCGTGGTGGTGCTAGGCGCTGGATTTAAGGACACACCAGAGGCCAAGTGCCGCCATAAACTGCGCGCCAGCCCCTTGTCGACGTCATTGACACCAGCGACGTCTAGGATGGCCTCAACGCCAGGCTTTTGTCGATACAGGCGAATTTCCATGGTCAAACTTGGGGTCTGCCCGGCACTCACCAATCGTCCAGCCTCCATGTCTTTGCGCACTGCGCTCTCGGGCAAAAAAGCAATCCCGTGGCCTTCTAACGCCATGGCTTTCAAGCCTTCGGCCATATCAGTTTCGTACACACGCTCTAAATGCGACACCTCGCTGCTTTGTTTGAGCAAGTGGTCAACCGCGCGCGCCAAATAGGCACCGGCCGAATACGCCAAATATGGGAGTGGTTTTTTGCTGTGACCAGGCAATGAGTACATGGGTGTGCCGTCGGCCTTGGGTTTGCTGACGGCGTACAGCGTTTCCGAACCCAAAACCAACATATCGTAGCGATCAACGCCCAATGCAACAGGCTGTGATGGGTGGTGGTAAATCAACAGCAGGTCGCAACTGCCCTCTGTCATGCGCATCACCGCATCGTGCACATTCAGCGCAATGAGGCGGCTGTTGAAGCTGCGAAACTCTTTCACCAAGCACGACACCCAAGACGGGAAAAAAGTAAAGGCCAAGGTGTGAGGCACTGCAAACTCAATCACGTCTTGAGCCGAGGCTTGATGGGTGCGCAGCATGGCGCGTGTCGCTTGCAAAGCCTGCAGCATATCGACTGCCTGGTCCAGTAAAGTTTTGCCTGCAGGCGTTAAGCGGGTGGGATAGGACGAGCGATCGACAAGGTCGGTACCGGCCCACGCCTCAAGCGCTTGAATGCGCCTTGAAAAGGCAGGCTGCGTGACATGGCGCAATTGCGCCGAACGGCTAAAACTGCGCGTTTGAGCCAGCGATACAAAGTCTTCTAGCCATTTGGTTTCCATAACGACCTTATTATGTTGCCAAATTTGGGCTGTTGGGCGCACGGTTGGGTTGGTCTGATGGGGCATCACCTGTTTTGTCTTCTTGCTGCAAAGCCCACATGCGCGCATAGGCGCCGCCAGCTTGCAACAAATCGCTGTGGCGGCCTCGCTCCACCACAGAGCCGGCTTCCAGCACCACAATCTCGTGGGCGTGCACAACTGTCGACAAACGGTGAGCAATCACCAGCGATGTTTTATGACGTGCCGCCATGCGAATCTCGGCTTGAATGGCCCGCTCGTTGGTGGAGTCCAGCGCCGAAGTTGCCTCGTCAAATATCAATATGGGTGGGTTTTTAAGCAAGGTCCGGGCAATGGCGACGCGCTGCTTTTCCCCCCCTGACAACTTCAAACCGCGCTCACCCACTGGCGTATCGTAGCCTTGGGGCAAGCTTTCAATAAAGCTGTGTATGCGCGCTGCTTTGGCCGCCGTGATCACGTCGTCCATGCTGGCGTCGGTTCGCCCGTATCGAATGTTGTACGCAATGCTGTCGTTAAACAGCACTGTGTCTTGGGGCACTATGCCCACATGGCGGCGCAAACTGAGTTGCTGCAATTCACGCACGTCTACGCCGTTGATACGGACTGCCCCCCCACTGACATCGTAAAACCGGTACAACAACCTGGCCAACGTCGATTTACCCGAACCAGACGGACCCACAATGGCCACCGTTTTACCAGCTGGGATGTGTATGTTTACGCCATGCAAGATGGCCCTATTGGGCTCATAACTGAAACTGATGGCATCAAAACTTACATCTGGCGGGCTGTCTAAGCGCAAGACTTGTGCATTGGGCCTGTCGGCAATTTCACGCTCGCGCTCTAAAAGCACAAACATCTTGTCTAGGTCGGTGAGGCTTTGCTTGATTTCACGGTACAGCACACCTAAAAAACCCAGCGGTATGTAAAGCTGGATCATGAAGGCGTTCACCATCACCAAGTCACCCAACGTGAGTGTGCCGTCAACAACGCCTTGTGTGGCACGCCACAGCATCAACACCAAGGCCGTAGCGATGATAATTTGTTGCCCCGCGTTGAGTGCACTCAATGTGGTTTGGTTCTTGATGCGAATAACACGCAGCTTTTCCAAGTTGTCGTTGTAACGTTTGGACTCAAAACCTTCGTTGTTGAAGTACTTGACCGTTTCGTAATTAAGCAAGGCATCAATGGCGCGTGAGTGCGCGGTCGAGTCGGCCTCATTCATGGCGCGTCTAAACTGCGTGCGCCACTCCGTCACCACCACCGTGAAGCTGATGTACAGCACCAGCGCAGCCAGCGTGATCCATACATAGCCAGCGTCAAACTGCGTGCCCAACACCGTCAGTACCATGGCCACCTCAATAAACGTGGGCACGATACTGTAGAGCGAGTAGGAAATAAGCGACTGCACGCTGCGTGTCCCTCGCTCAATATCACGGGTCATGCCGCCCGTTTGCCTGGCCAAGTGAAAGCGCAAGCTCAACGCGTGCAAATGCTCAAATACTTGCAAGGCGATGTGGCGGGTGGCGCCTTCTGTGGCCTTGGCAAAAACCAACTCGCGCAACTCGGTGAACAACGAGGTAGACAGGCGCAGCAAGCCGTAAGCCACCAACAAACTCACGGGCACCACCAACAGGGCTTGGGCCGTCTCTAATGGCGCGTTGGGGTTGATCGTCATGGCGTCAACCAGCTTTTTGAGCAGCAAGGGTACACTGACATTGGCCGCTTTCGCGCCCACCATGAAGGTCAACGCAATCAGCACACGCCACTTGTACTGCCACAAATAAGGCAGCAGTTTTGCCAGCGTTTGCCAGTCTGAACGTGGCGGTAATCCGGTTGTCGAAGAGGTTGCAGGTGAGGCTGCAGAAGAAGCTGTTGGGGGTGCTTCTGAGGATGGTGAAGTTTGGCGCATAGGGCGTATTGTCTGCTATGACCTACACTTCTCGTTTGCTTAAAGACCACACATCAAGGCCTTGCCCCATGACAGACGAATCGACACAAGACGCACGAGCGGCCAATGGCAACTTGGTAACCCAATTGCCTACCGACCAAGAGCTGGTGCTTAAAGTAATTCCCATGCCCGCAGACTGCAACGCCAACGGCGATATTTTTGGCGGCTGGGTCATGGCCCAAGTGGACTTGGCAGGCTCTGTTCTCCCAGCACGGGTGGTCAGGGGGCGAATAACCACTGTGGCAGTGAAAGAATTTATCTTTAAACAGCCGGTACGCGTGGGCGATATCTTGAGTTTTTACGCCCGCATTGTGCGCATTGGCAACACCTCTATCACCGTTGATGTAGCGTGTTTTGCAGAACGCTTTAGGTCTCAAGGCCAGTTTGTAAAAGTCACTCAAGCCACCCTCACCTATGTGGCTATTGACGACCTAGGCGCGCCTACACAGATTGCGCAGTAACTTACAACACCGGCCACACACAACGTTTGAGCCAGATTACCAAGCGATGTAGGCATAGCCTTTTTCTTGGTAGGTCATGAGCGCGGAAGCGCCTACCTCTTCAATACGCGCTTGAGACACCACCCGGTCAGCCCCCCAGCCCAAGCCCGTTAAGGTGTTGCCGCAAGCCACCAACTCGACCCCGTAGTCGTTGGCAAAGCCAACAATGCGCTGCCTGGCCTCAAGCGAAACAGGGCGCTCTGGCCTTGTGGCCAACAAGTGGATACCTGGGCCAAAGGCCACCACGGCCAGCGCAACGTTGTCGCCGTACTGCACCACCATGGCTCGCAAAGACCCCAATATGTGGTTGATGTACTCAGGGTCTGCGCGGTTAACTTGGTAAACCAATTTGTGCTGAGGCGGGTCGCCCGGAAACCGCAGCTCACCGCTGGCCGCATGCGAGGTTTTAGGCTGAGTCAATACGCCTGCAACAAGCGCCAAGGCAGTCGCCTTTAGACTGTTTCGTTTGTTCATGTTGTGATCTGTGCGTGTTAATTTTTCCGCGTTTTTGCCCACCCGAATGCGCCAATCAGGAAACTATGTAAGAGCCGCTACCAGTAGACAACAGTGTGCCATTGTCTGCAAAAAATTCCATCCGTGTGGAAGCCACCCGCGAGCCCAAGCGCAATACGCTGGCGCTGAGCGTGAAGCGCTCACCAATACCGGGGCGCAAGTAGTCAATGCGTAAATCAATGGTGCCCAGCTTGGCAAAGCGCTGCAGACGTTTGTCTACATCCTCTTGCTGGTAGCGCGCACCAATGGCGCCCATGACAGCAATGCCACCCATGGCGTCTAGTGCGGCGCTGATAACCCCGCCGTGAATGCGGTTGTACTCAAAATGCCCGACAAACTCCGCACGCATGGCAATGCTGGCTGTGGCCAGATCTGGCGAGAGGCTGGTGATTTTTAAGCCCAGCAAGCTGTTAAAAACAATTTTCTCTTCTGAAATGACGCGCACGCCCTCAATGAAATCAGGTTCAAGTGTGTGGGCAGCAGCAGGTGAGGTCATACAAGTTGTTGTGTTTTTTGGTTAATCATTGAGTTTAGCAACTGCCCCGCTTGGGCAGCTCACATAGGGGACAGGCACAAGACCACTGCGCACGACAAGCCGTCGCAAACAAACTTGTAAAAACAAGGCCTCGAAACATACGCTTTGCTGCCACTGCTGATCTCTCAAACTGGCACATCCACTGTACCGCTGCTGACCTCTTCCAAATGACACACGCTGGCGTCAGTTCAACTCACGTGCTGCGACGTTTAAAATAAGATGTCAACAAATTTTGTTGTCTGCGCCATTTTTCTGGTCTCACAGGCCACTCATCCTTTTAGGCGCTGCATCGCAGCGCAACCTCTCATGACTTTGTTTGTTTTGGCATTTGTTGTTGGCCTGGTGCTGCTGGTACTCAGCGCCGATAAGTTTGTTGATGGCGCAGCCGCCATTGCCAACCACTACGGTATGCCACCGCTTCTCATTGGTATGGTTGTGGTGGGTATTGGCACCTCTGCCCCCGAAATGGTGGTGTCGGCCTTTGCTGCCTTGCAAGACAATCCTGGACTGGCGCTGGGCAATGCCTACGGCTCTAACATCAGCAACATTGCATTGATTTTGGGTATCACCGCATTGATTAGCCCCATACCAGTCCAGTCGCAAGTGTTGCGCCAAGAGTTACCCATACTCACCGGTGTGACATTGCTGGCTGGCTACCAATTGCTAGATGGCCAACTCAGCGCATTGGATGCCTGGGTACTGATTGCCACGTTGGCCGTTGTGATGTTTTGGCTGGTGCGACAAAGCATGACCAACCGCGGTGACGCCATGTCACAAGCCGCGGTCGATGAGGCCAATGAACGCCACATACCGGCCAAGCGAGCATGGCTGCTGCTAGGCAGCGGCCTGGTGGTGATGATGGCCAGCTCACGCGCCTTGGTGTGGGGCGCAGAAAATATGGCGAGGGGCCTAGGCGTGAGCGATTTGGTCATTGGCCTGACGGTGGTGGCCATTGGCACCTCGCTGCCAGAACTGGTCTCTAGTGTGGTGGCCGCGCGCAAACAACAACATGCGCTGGCGCTGGGCAATATTTTGGGCTCTAACCTATTCAACACATTGGGCGTTGTAGGCATTGCCGGCGCGATTGCACCGGCTGCAATTGACCCCTCAATGCTGACGCGGGACTTCCCTGTCATCTTGATACTCACCATCGCACTGTTTGTGGTGGGTATGGGTTTTAAAGGCAAGCCCGGCAGCATCAATCGCATAGAGGGCTCTGTACTGGTTGGGGCTTACTTTGCGTACATGGCCTACCTGCTCATGACACTTGTAGTCACATGAATCTCACGGCATACCGCTCACTGAGCAAGCAGATCAGGCGGTAACCTTGTCGCCAGGTTATGCCGCCTGAATGACTTTACAGCGTTGAAAAATCAGGTTTGCGCTTGTCCATAAACGCGCCGAAAGCCTCTTTGGCTGCAGGTTCATTGAGCATGCGACCAAACGTTGCGCCTTCTTCTTTCATGACTTGTAAGACTTGCGTTTGTTGGCCCATCTTCATAAGCCGCTTGGTTTCTACCAACGAGCTCAACGGCTTTTTAGCCATCTTGTGTGCCTGTGCATGGGCATAAGCTGACGCCTCAGAAGGGACCAATACGCGGTTGACCAAGCCCACCTCCAAAGCAGCTTCAGCCATAAACGGCTCGCCCATTAACAAGGCCTCGGCGGCACGGTGGTAGCCAAACATGTGTGGCATTAACAAGCTAGAGGCGCCCTCTGCACACAAGCCTAAGTTGACGAAGGGGGTAGAAAACGCAGCGTTATCGCCCGCATACACCAAGTCGCAGTGCAACAGCATGGTGGTGCCTATACCCACGGCAGGGCCGCACACGCAAGCCACCAGCGGCTTGGGGAAGGTGGCAATACCGTTTAAAAAGCGAAATACCGGCGCGTCGCTGCCAGCTGGGGGCTTGTTGAGAAAGTCCTCAATGTCGTTGCCTGCACTGAAAATAACCTCGTTGCCTTGTATCAACACAACACGACAGGCCGCGTCGGTGGTGGCTTCCTCAATGGCGTCTGCCATGGCGGCGTACATGGCGGCCGTGATGGCGTTTTTACGCGCCACGCGGTTAATGGTGATGGTGGTTACGCCGGCTTCGCTGGCAATCAAAATATCTGACATGACTATAGTTTCCAAATCTGTATGGGGAGTGCGTTAAACGCGTTCAAAAATACCAGCGGCACCTTGGCCCATGCCAACGCACATGGTAACCATGCCGTACTTCAGTTGCTTGCGCTGTAACGCATGTATCACGGTAGCCGACCGAATGGCGCCTGTAGCACCCAATGGGTGGCCCAAAGCAATGGCACCACCCATGGGGTTGACCTTGGCTGGATCTAGTCCCAAGGTATTCATGACAGCCAATGACTGCGCAGCAAAGGCCTCGTTCAGCTCAATCCAATCCATGTCGTCTTGCTTCAAGCCAGCCGCTTTCAGTGCGGCAGGTATGGCCTCAATAGGGCCCACACCCATGATATGCGGTGGCACACCACGGCTGGCATAGCCTACAAATCTGGCCAGCGGCGTTAAGCCAAAACGCTTGAGAGCGGCCTCACTCACAATCAACAAGGCACCAGCGCCGTCTGAGGTTTGCGAGCTGTTGCCCGCGGTTACGCTGCCGCGTGCAGCAAACACCGTGCGTAATTTGGCCAAGCCGGCCATACTGGTATCTGGGCGCGCACCCTCGTCTATATCGACCACTCGCTGCGCAATGCTGACCTTGGCGGTGTCCAAGTTAACGCGACGGTCATGCACAGTAACAGGCGTAATTTCGGCCTTGAAGTCACCCGCGGCCATAGCCGCCATGGCACGTTGGTGAGACTGCAAAGCAAACGCGTCTTGCGCCTCTCGGCTGATCTTCCATTGCTGGGCGACTTTTTCAGCGGTTAGGCCCATGCCATAAGCAATACCGTAGTCGTCTACGTTGTCTAGGTTGGCAAACACGCTGGGCGACAATGACGGCGCATTGCCCATCATGGGCACCAAGCTCATGCTCTCCACGCCAGCGGCAATCATCACGTCGGCTTCACCCACGCGAATACGGTCTGCCGCCATTTGCACAGCACTTAAACCAGACGCGCAAAAACGGTTGACCGTGATACCGCCCACTGATTTAGGCAGTCCTGCCAACACAGTAGCGACGCGCGCCACGTTCAAGCCCTGCTGTGCCTCAGGTATGGCACAGCCAGCAATCACATCCTCGATGGCGCTGGGGTCTAGGCCAGGCGCTGCTGCCACGACTTCGCGCAGTACATGCGCCAACAGGTCGTCGGGGCGTGTGTGTAAAAAATAGCCTTTGTGAGAACGGCCAATGGGCGTGCGTGTGGCCGCAACGATATAGGCATCTTGAAGTTGTTTCATAGTGGTAAGTCCTGTGTGGCCTGTTCAGTTGCGCAAGGGCTTGCCGGTAGACAACATGCCCATGATGCGTTCTTGCGATTTAGGGTTGGCCAGCAATGCGCCAAACGCGCGCCGCTCCAAGGTCATCAGGTACTCTTCAGAAACCCGCGTGCCCGCATCAACATCGCCACCGCACATCACCGTGGCTATTTCACGCGCAATATGCAAGTCATGGGCACTGATAAACCCGCCGTCGCGCATGTTGATGAGCTGGCCCACAATGGTGGCAATACCGCTGCGCCCTGCCACTTTGAACAAACGTTTAGCGGGTGGGCGGTAGCCCGTGTCTGCCAACGCTTTGGCTTGACCCAACGCCACATACAAGAGTTCATCTTTGTTGAGTACCACCACGTCACTGGCGTTTAAATACCCAAGGTCTTGACTTTCTAAAGCACTGGTACCTACTTTGGCCATGGCTGCGCCAGAGAAGCCTTCAGTCAAAAACGGTAGCAAATCCGAACCTGTGGAGGCTTGTGCATGTTCAGCGGCGCGTCTGGCCAGGTAGGTTAAGCCGCCCGCGCCTGGCACCAAACCCACACCTACTTCAACCAAACCCATGTAACTCTCAAGCGCAGCTACGCGCATAGCGCTGTACACCGCCAGCTCACAACCACCGCCCAGTGCCAGGCCTGATACGGCGCTGACAACCGGGATTTGTGCGTAGCGAATCGCCAACATAACTTGTTGTAGCTCATGCTCTACCGCGTCTATGGCATCCAATCCACCGACCATAAAGCCTGGCAGCATGGCCTGCAGGTCAGCGCCAGCACTGAACGGGCCAGAGCCTGTCCAAATCACCATGGCGTCAAAATCAGCCTCTGCGCTGCGCACGCCACGCAACAACCCTTCAGCAACCTGTGGGCTGATAGCGTGCATTTTTGTTTTGATGCTGGCAATCAACACACTTGGGGCATGGCTATGAGTCCACAGCCGAATGGCCGAATCCTCAAATACAGTGCTTCCTGCGGTCTCGTATGACTCAGCGCCGTCGCCCAAGAAACGCTCTGGAAACAACTGACGCGACAACACTGGTAAAGCGGCTTGCGGCTCAAAGGTGTTGCTCGCTGGGTTGTAAGAGCCTTGTGGCGTGTGCACGCCCCCCGCCTGCGCAACTGGCCCTTTAAACACCCATTGTGGTAACGGCGTGTTGCACAGCGCTTTACCCGCATCTATGTCTTCTTGCACCCACTGCGCCACTTGCAACCACCCGGCGTCTTGCCACAGTTCAAATGGACCTTGCTTCATGCCAAAACCAAAGCGCATACACGCATCCACATCGCGTGCGGTATTGGCTATTGTTTCTAAATGTATGGCCGCGTAGTGAAACGCGTTGCGCAAAATAGCCCACAAAAATTGACCTTGCGCGCCAGTGCTGTCGCGCAGCAAGCCAAGGCGCTGTGACGCGGGGTACTTGAGCATGCGTGCGTAGACGTCGTCTGCTTGCTGCCCTCCTGGCACGTAGTCGTTGGTATGTGCATCAAATCGCAGCACATCACGCCCGACTTTTTTGTAGAAACCCGCTTTGGTTTTTTGACCCAGTCGTCCATCAGCAATCAGTTGCTTGAGCGCGTTTGGCGTTGAGAAATGCGGGTAAAAGGGATCCGACTTTTCATTTAAATTGTCTTGCAATGTTTTGATGACGTGAGCCAACGTGTCCAGGCCCACCACATCGGCCGTGCGGAATGTACCTGAGCTGGCTCTGCCCAACTTCTTTCCGGTTAGGTCGTCCACAACATCGTAGGTGAGACCAAATTTTTCAGCCTCAACAATGGTGGCCAACATACCTGCCGTACCAACACGGTTGGCAATGAAGTTGGGCGTGTCTTTGGCTCGCACCACCGCCTTGCCCAACACGGTGGTTACAAAGGCTTCCAAATGATTCAGCGCCTGGGTACTGGACGCAGGGGTGGGAATGATTTCCACCAAGCTCATGTAGCGCGGCGGGTTGAAGAAGTGCACACCGCAAAAGCGCTCAGCCAGTTCTGGGGCCAAGGGTGCACCCAATGCCGCGATGGACAAACCTGACGTGTTGGTCGCCAAAATCGCATGTTTGGCCAGCTTGGGTGCAATGCGCTCGTACAGCGCGTGCTTCCAATCCATACGCTCAGCGATGGCCTCAATCACGAGGTCACACTCGCCCAACCAATGTAGGTGGTCGTCGTAATTGGCTGCGGTAATAAGTGCCGCGTCTGCGGCTCTTCCCAAAGGCGCTGGTTTTTGCTTGCTCAACCCAGCAATGGCCTTGTTGGCAATGGCATTGTTGTCTGAGCCGTCTTGGGCGGCCAAGTCAAACAATATGACTGGCACCCGTGCGTTGGCCAAGTGTGCAGCAATTTGTGCACCCATAACCCCTGCACCCAACACCGCAACTTTGCGAATTCGAAACCTAGACATACTGTCCCTTCAGGCGTGCGTGGGCAACCACCACACGCCGAATGTCAATTTTTAAAAATGTGCGCGCGTCGTTACTCGACACGAATCCACGTCTGTGTTCGCCCAAGAAGGGGCATGCCTACATAGCCGCGAACCTCAAGCTTGGCGCCTCCCTCTATGGGTGTCATACGCACCTTGTAGAGCTTGCCTTTTTGCGGGTCAAGGATTTCACCACCATCCCATAGGCCTTCCGTGCCAGCACTTTTAGTGACGCCACGGATGATTTCCATGCCCACAATGACCTGGCCTTTGCGCTCATCGGTACACAAATCGCAAGTACGACTGGCGTTGGGGTCGGGGTTGAGCGCTTTTTCTACAGTGCCGATTAGCACGCCACCTGCTTGGACCACGCGCACCAAAGATTTTTCTTTACCGGTTTCGTCGTCAATGCTTTTCCAAACGCCAACGGGCGTGACTTGCGCTGCGGCTATCCGTGGCAACAAGGCCACCGCACCAAGCAATGCCAGGCCTGCAAACATCAGTGCACAACGCCTGACTGTGTTGTTTTGCTTGATAACGGTAATTGTGTGATGTGTCATGATTCTCTCCAAAATTGTGAGATAGAAAATGCGTGAGTATTTAAGCTAAAGCTGCGTCAGTATCCATCAACACTGCTGTGCTGGCGCGGGCTGTTTGCATGAGTGAAGCCGTTTCTGGAAACAGTTTGGCGAAGTAAAAACGCGCGGTTTGCAACTTGCCTTGGTAGAACGGATCCGTGTTGCCAGCAGCAATTTCTCGCAAGGCCACTTGCGCCATGCGGGCCCAAAAATAGCCAAACACCAAGTGGCCAGCCACACGCAAGTAATCCACTGCGGCAGCGCCCACCGTGTCTGGATTTTGGAATGCCTTAAAACCCACTTCAGTGGTGAACTTGGTCATTTGGTCGGCCAAGTAAGCCAATGGGTTGATGAACTCGGCCATGTTCTCGTTGACGCCCTCTTCGCGAATAAGCGCTTCTATTAGTTTGCCAAATTTCTTCAAAGCCACACCTTGGTCGCCCAATACTTTGCGCCCCAACAAGTCCAAACTTTGAATGGTGTTGGTGCCCTCGTAAATCATATTGATGCGTGAGTCCCGCACGTATTGCTCCATCCCCCACTCTTTGATGTAACCGTGACCACCAAACACTTGCATGCAACCCGATGTCGCCGTCCAAGCGTTATCGGTAATAAACGCTTTCACAATGGGGGTGAGCAACGCCACTATTTGTGCGGACTCTTTGCGCACAAGTTCATCAGGATGGCTCAGTTCGCGGTCAAGCAGCAACGCGCAAAACAGAGACAGTGCGCGTCCACCTTCGGCGTAAGCTTTGGCTGTTAGCAGCATTTTGCGCACGTCAGGATGAACGATGATGGGGTCAGCCGCCAGCTCTTTGGCCTTGATGCCGGTAAGGCTGCGTGATTGCAAACGGTCTTTTGCATAGGCCAAGGCGTTTTGATACGCCACTTCCGTCAAACCCAATGACTGCATGCCCACACCAATGCGTGCAGCATTCATCATCACAAACATAGCGGCCAAACCTTTGTTGGGCTTGCCCACCATGGTGCCCACGGCGCCGTCTAATGTCATTTGACACGTTGCATTGCCATTGATGCCCATTTTGTGCTCTAGCCCAGAACAGAAAATCGGATTGCGCTCACCCAAGCTGCCGTCGGCGTTTATATTGAACTTGGGGACTACGAACAAGCTGATACCTTTGCTGCCAGACGGCGCGTCTGGCAAGCGCGCCAACACCAAATGCACAATGTTGTCGGCCAAGTCGTGTTCACCCGAACTGATGAATATTTTGTTGCCCGTGATCATGTAAGTGCCGTCGGCTTGAGGCTCTGCTTTGGCGCGCATCATTCCTAAATCTGTGCCGCAATGTGGTTCAGTCAGACACATGGTGCCTGTCCACTCACCGCTGACCATATTGGGTAAATAAGTGGCTTGCTGCTCTGGCGTACCGTGCGCGTGCAAAGCCTCGTAGGCGCCGTGCGTTAAACCTGGATACATGGTCCAGGCTTGGTTGGCGCTGTTGAGCATCTCGTAAAAGCATTGGTTAACTGCCAATGGCAAGCCTTGGCCACCAAACGCTGGATCACAACTCAGCGCGGCCCATCCGCCTGCAATGTATTGTTTGTAGGCCGCTTTAAAACCATCTGGAGCGGTGACCTCGTGTGTGTCGCGGTTGAGCGTGCAGCCCTGCTTGTCTCCCGACAAGTTAAGTGGGAACAGCACTTCAGACGCAAATTTGCCACCCTCCTCCAACACAGCGTTGATGGTGTCCACATCAACCTCGTTGTGCTTGGGCATGGCAGCAAATTCATCGGCAACGCCAAAGACTTCGTGCAGCACAAACTGCATATCGCGAATAGGTGGGGTGTACTGGGGCATGAGAACTCCTTAAGAACGTAATACGTTTGATGTTGATACGGGTTTATGTTGAGGCGGCGTAACGCTGCAGCATGCTGGCAAAGCCCGTTTGGGCACGCATGATGGCATCGTTGGCTTTTAGAAAACGGGCTTGGTAATGCAGGGTGAGGATGAGTCCGTGTATTTCAAACGTGACTTGCTGGTCGTCGACAGTGTCATCCAGTTCACCACTCGCTTTGGCATACGCGACTGCGCGGTTCATGGCCGTTAGCCAAGTTTGTACAGATCCAACCAAGGCCTCACGCACTGGTCCTACGCGGTCTTCAAATTCAATGGCGCCGCTGATGTACAAACAGCCTTGATCAATTTCAACGGCGGTGCGCTTCATCCAGTTGTCAAACAGTGCCTGCAAGCGCGTCAGGCCTCGTTTGTGCTGAAGTGCTGGAAAAAAAACCTCGTCCTCAAAGCGTGAGTGGTATTCACGAATAACAGATATTTGCAATTCTTCGCGGGATCCAAAGTGAGCAAATACACCAGACTTGCTCATGCGCATGACCTCTGCCAATGCGCCAATGCTCAAACCTTCTAAGCCAATGTGCGTTGCCAAACCGAGCGCAGCATCTACTATGGCGGCTTTGGTCTGCTGCCCCTTGATGGAGTTTTTAGGTCTGCGCTTGACCGTGTCAGTCTCTTGATCGATCACCACCGGGCCACGGCTTTTATTGGAGCGCGCTACGGCGGCATCGGTGCTGAGCCGAGTCATCACACGCAGACTAGGTGGTGTTTCTCTTACCTGCTTGTCCGCCACAGCAACGGCAGGCGTTGGTGGCAGACATGATGGGGATAAATGAGATGTTGTTGGTTGTGTCATGGCGCAAATAAAAACGAACGTTCGTGCTATTTTGCATTAAAAACCATTCCATTGCCAATCCCCACCAACAATACAGCGCATTTATAACAACGACACTGGCATACACGTCTCACAGGGCCTGCGTGAGAACAGCGCAGTGGCAACTAATTCAGCGTTTGAAACAAACCGACCAGGTCTTGCTCTTGCGGCTTGGGCTTGTTCAAGTCCAGATGATCTTTAATGTGGTTGATGTGTTGCTCCATGAGCTGGTGCGCCAAATCACCGTCACCGGTTCTAAACGCTTGTAGCAGCCCAGCGTGCTCATCATCGCGGCAGTTGTTAACACCAGTATGTCCAAACATACCAATGATTAAAGAGGAGCGCGCCACCAAATCTTTGACCGTACGCAGCATCACCGCGTTGTCCGCTATTTGAGCCAAAGCGGTGTGAAACTGACCAGACAGCGTAATGGCCTCGCGCCGGTTACCTGTTTTGTGTGCCTCTGTCTCTTTGTGCAAATGACGCTCCAGGGCCGTAATGTCCTTGGCTCTGGCATTGCCCACAGCGATTTTGGCCAACGACGGCTCGACCAACAAACGGGCTTGAAATATATCGCGCGCCTGCTTGGCGGTTGGCCGGGCGACGAAAGCACCGCGGTTTGGCAACAAGTCAACCAGCTCACGGTTGGCCAGCAACAACAGGCTGCGACGGATGCGCATACGCCCAACGCCAAATGCTTCGCACATCGCAGCTTCAGACAACTTGGTGCCTGGCGCCAACCGTTGGTCAATGAGCGCAGCGTACACACGCTCAACAATTATTTCTTCTTCTTCTTGATCAGATTTGGCCATGCCGAATACTACCTTTTTTTTTGTGCACCAACTGCGACACACTGCACCAGCGGTGTGCAGCACCACAACATGGCACCAATTTGATGCCAAATGGTTAACGGTCTAGTGCGCTGCGAGCATTTTGACACGTAGCAATTTTTGCTCCAGTGTGCACAGGAGAAATAAAACAGTTTGGTTTGAAGACAGTGGTTGACACACGATGTGACGGCCTTGCTGCGCTGTCAGGCCTAAATGTTGCTGTAGTGGTTCGTGGCTGTTAACAATTTAAGGGGAAACCCTCTGTTTTTTATTGTTAACAATCTACATAATCGTGCTTCCAACTTAGCGGTTCTAACCACCCGGGCCGAAGTTGGCTATGCATTCATTCAGTGACCTTTTAGGAAGACTCTCAACATGAAAAAACGTAACTTTTTAAAGACAACCGCGTTGGCCAGCTTAGCCTCACTTACGGTAGCCAGCGCTGCTTGGGCCGCCAACCCCGTGCTGAAAATTGGCTTTGTTGGCGTGACATCTGGTCCCGCTGCCTCTTGGGGCATCTCGAACCAACGCTCCATGGAAACACGTGCAGCTTGGGTCAATGAAACCGGTGGCGTCACCATTGGCGGCACCACTTACGACATCAAAATCGTTGCATTTGACGACCAAAAAGATCCCAAGCGAGCTATCGCTGGTATGGAAAAAATGGCGCAAGAAGGTGTTCATTATGTGGTCGGCCCCAATGTTGACGACGGCGCTGCCGCTGTTCGCCCAGTCGCCGAGAGCAAGGGCATCATGTACTTCCCGTACGCCTTTCCCAAGTCGTTGTACGAAAAGCCCGCATCCAATGCCGTATTGGGAATGATCGCCAACTACCAATCTGGACCTGCTATTTACAAGTACCTGATTAAAAGCAAAGGCATTAAGAGCGTCGCGTTTGTAGCGGCCAACGAGTCTGACCCATTGAGCCAGCGTGATGGCGGCGTGGAAGCAGCCAAGGCCCTAGGCTTACAAGTTGTGTCTAGCAGCGTGACATACCAAGTCGACACCACAGACTTCACGCCCGTGTTGCTGCCAGTCCTCAAGACGCGTCCAGATTTACTGGTGTTGTCCGGCGTATCTCCCGCCAGTGCACCACAGTTGATCCGCTCTGCTCGCGAGTTGGGCTACAAGGGCCTGATCTCTACTGAGACGGCACAAGATGCCAACGTGTTGAAAGAAGGCGCTGGCAATTTGGCAGACGGCTTTATTTCAGTTGGTGGTGCGTCTACACCCGAGCTGGCATCAGACATGATGCGTGATTTTGTGAAGCGCTACACCAAGATGTTTGGCGAGTACAACGACGAGTCCAACACCAAGGTCTATGCCTTGGAGTACATCTTAGAAACACTCAAAGCCAATCCAAGTGCCATCAAGGACGTGGCCGCGTTCAAGAAAACCATGGACACATTTGAAGCACCCAACCCCTACATGGTTGGCAACGCAAAACTCAAGTATGTCGGCATGAGCTCATTTGGCCAAAAACGTCAAGTGTCTGTGCCATTGGTTGTAAATGTTTACAAAAATGGCAAGTTCGAAACCATGTTTGTTGCGCAAGTAGATTGATTCGATTGAACTGATTCTTTCGATCAAGTTGTTATAAAAAAAGGGTTGGAGCGCGGCGGGTCATCGACCCGCCGCTCTTGACTTGCAAAGGTCATCATGGAACAAATAATAGTCAACGGGCTTTATCTAGGCGCTCAATACGCGCTGATAGCCCTGGGCTTAACGCTCATTTTTTCACTTATGAACGTGCTCAACTTTGCGCACGGGCAAATGTATGTTTTAGGTGGTTTTGTCACCTACACAGTCGTGGCGCAATTTCAGCTGCCGTTTATCGTGGGCTTGGTTGCCTCAGCTTTGGTCTTGGCCGTGGTTGGCGCTTTGGTGGAAAAGTTTTTATTCCGTCCGGTTATCAAGAAATCCAAACGAGAAGAAAGCACCATGTTGCTCGCTGCTGGTATTGCCTTCTTTTTAGACGCCGTTATTTTGTTGGTGTTTGGCGAGAAGCAACGCGGCGTACCAAAAATCATAGACGGTGTGTTCAATTGGGACTTCATAGTCATCATGCCTTATGACCGGATTGTGATTGGCTTTACTGCGATTGCGATCATTGCTGCGTTCATTTTGTTTATGCAGTACTCAACAGCAGGGCGAGCCATGCGAGCGCTGGCACAAGACAAAGTAGCCGCGACCTTAATGGGTGTCGATGTGGCGATGTATTCCATGATTGGTTTTGCGCTGGGTGCAGCTTTAGCCGGTCTGGTTGGCGGCCTATTGGTCACCATTACGGGCGTTAACTTGGGCATGGGCGGCCCAGCCTCTATCAAGGCCTTCATGATGATCATGATTGGTGGCGCAGGCGTAATTTCAGGCGCAATCGCAGGCGGGTTTATTTTAGGAATGATGGAAAGCGTAGGACTGACAGTGCTGTCGGAATACGGCGACATCACCTACTTGGTCATCTTTGCCTCTCTGATGATTTTCTTAGCCTTGCGTCCACAAGGACTCATGGGCAAACCTTGGGGTTAAAGCGATGCATAACAACAAATTCATACTTCTCGCTCTCGGTGTCATCGCTCTGTATGTCGGTGTACCTTTCGCCATCGATATATCCGGACGGATAGACTTTTTTTACACGCTCACGTCAGTCGCTTTGCTATCCATTGCTTCGGCGGGTGTATGGCTGACCTTTTACATTGGCCGTATCAATATTGGCCAAGGTGCGTACGCGCTGGCAGGCGGCTATGTGTCGGCAATTTTGATCACCCAAGCAGGCATGAGCTTTTGGCTCAGTTTGCCTATTGCTGGTTTGTTTTGCGCCGTGTTATCAGTGTTCATTGGCCTTCCAATTTTGCGATTGCGAGGCGTGTACTTTGCCATGGTCACATTGGTGCTAACAGAAGTCATGCGCTTGGTAGCGCTGGCGCTGCCTGTCACCCAAGGTGCAAAAGGCATTACCTCAATGCCCTTGCCTGGTGAATTGAGCGTGTTCGGTATCACATTGATACCAGACTTTGCGACATTGGAAAACCCCAAAATAGCGTTTTACTGGATGGCAATCACCATCATGATCATTGCTTACGCAGTGTTGTGGCGCATAGTCAACTCTCGCTTGGGCCACCTGTGCCGATCACTGCAGCAAAACGAAGAGCTGTCGGCCAGTATTGGCGTGAATACGGCTTACCTGCGTGTATTGGCCTACTCTATCTCGTCATTTTTTGGCGGTATAGCCGGCGCCAGCTTTGTGTCGATCGCGCAATCTATTTACCCGTCTTCCTTCCAAGTGACAGACAGCGTGAATTTCATGCTCAATTGCTTTTTAGGCGGCTTGGGTTTTGTATTTGGTCCCATGCTGGGCACCTTGATCCTGTATTTCGGATGGGACTTGCTATTCACCACTGGCCAATACCAGTTGTTGATTTACTCAACGCTGCTGATTATGCTGATGCTGGCCTTACCCAACGGCGTGTTGAGTTTGTTTGAAAAGAAGAAGGTGGGCTCATGAGCACTTTGCTAGAGGTCAAAGGCGTCACCAAACGCTTTGGAGGCCTAACCGCCGTCAACAACGTGAGCTTTAACGTTAACAAAGGCGACATTCTGTCGGTCATCGGCCCCAACGGAGCCGGCAAGTCCACACTGTTTAAACTGATTTCCTCGTTTCTAACCACCAGCGATGGCGAGGTGTTGCTCAACGGCAAACGCATCAACAACCTAGCACCACACATTGTGGCCCGCCTGGGTGTGGTGCGTACCTTCCAAGAGACGACCATTTTCAAGTCCATGACAGTGCGTGAGAACATCATCGTGTCACACCACCTGCGCTCTAAGGCGTCGTTGTTGGGCTTCTTTTTGGGTTCTAAACAAGCGCGTGCAGACGAAGCCGAATTTGGCGACTCTGCCGACCAGATCATCGCCTTCTTGGGCTTAGAAGCCATCGCCAATGAGTTGGCGTCTAACCTGCCTCAGGGTCACTTGCGCGCTTTGGGTATGTCGATTGGCTTGGCGACCAACCCCATGATTTTGCTGCTTGACGAGCCTTTTGCCGGCATGAACCACGACGAAACCATGCACATGGTCAGTCTGGTCCGCCGCTTGCGCGACGAACGTGGCGTAACCGTCATGCTGGTGGAGCACGACATGCCAGCCGTGATGAAAATTTCCGATCGAATTGTGGTGATTAACTTTGGCGAAAAGATCGCTGAGGGCACGCCACATGACATTCAAAACAACGAAAAAGTCATTGAAGCCTACTTGGGCTCTGAAGACGCAGCGATTGGGATGTAAGTAATGAAACCTATTTTAAGTTTTGAAAACGTTGAGTTGTATTACGACCACGTCTACGCCTTAAAAGGCGTCAGCATAGAAGTCGGGCAAAGTGAAACAGTGGCATTGATAGGTGCCAACGGTGCTGGAAAGTCATCCATACTGCGCGCCATAACCGGTTTGGCACCGCTGCGATCTGGCCAAATACACTACCAAGGCGAGCGTCTAGACGGAACACCAGCGTGCGATATTGTGCGCAAAGGTATTGCCATGGTGCCAGAGGGCAGGCGTGTATTTCCTTACATGTCTATAAAAGACAATTTGCTCATGGGCGCTTTTACGCGAACTGACAAGGCTGGTGTTGCGCGCACGCTAGAGAGCGTTCTAGAGCGCTTCCCCCGCCTGCGTGAACGCTATGGCCAACAGGCCAGCACCTTATCGGGCGGTGAACAACAAATGATGGTCATTGGCAGAGCTTTAATGGCCAAGCCCAAGTTGCTGCTGCTCGACGAGCCCAGCTTGGGCATTGCGCCCAAATTGGTACAAGACATAGCCCGGTCCATTGTTGCCATTTCTCGTGATGAAGACGTCAGCGTCTTGCTGGTTGAACAAAACAGCCGCATGGCACTGTCTATTTCAAAGCGCGCTTATGCCATGTCTACGGGCTCAATTGTGGTCGAGGGCGAATCTAAAGCCCTCATGAATGATGACCGCATCAAAGCCGCCTACTTAGGCAGCGAAGTTTAAAAATCATGAACATACTTGTAATCAATCCCAACACAACCGTGGGTATGACAGAAAAAATTGAAGCCGCAGCCAATCGGGCGGCCGCCAGTGGGACACAGATTACGGCTGTTACATCAGCCAGCGGTCCCGTCTCAATAGAGGGCTATTACGACGAGGCCTTGAGCGTACCTGGCTTACTCAAAGTAATTCGAGACAGCGCCGACTTTGATGCAGTGGTCATTGCCTGCTTTGACGACACTGGTTTGGACGCTGCGCGCTGCGTGACCGACAAGCCAGTCATCGGCATTGGCGAAGCCGCTTACAGCATGGCGGGTATGTTGGCCAACAAGTTCTCAGTGGTGACCACCTTGGCACGCTCAGTGCCAGCGTTGGAGCACAACCTCATGAAGTATGGACTTGACAGGCGATGCGCACGGGTCAGGTCGTCAGAGGTCGCCGTATTGGATTTGGAAGATGACAGCTCAGGTGCCTACGAAAAAATAGCCGCCGAAATTGCGCGGGCTATTGCAGACGACAAGGCCGAAGCAATTGTGCTCGGATGCGCAGGTATGACGGACTTGGCCAGCAAGTTGTCGCAGCAGTTTGACCGCCCAGTGCTGGACGGCGTGGCCTGCGCGGTCTCTTTGGCCGAGGCCATGGCGCGTCTACAACTCAAAACATCACGACACGGTGGCTACGCGCCACCACCCCAGCACAAGCTAGAAGTTCAGGCCTAAAACAGCAGCAGCTCTAGGTAGTCGTCTATGTGCGCGGCTGGCAACTCTCGCCAGCCGCTTCGTGTGAAGCGCAGCAGTTGACCCCGCACAAAGCTCATGAGTACATGCGCGCGCAGGGCTGCCTGCGCGGTAGGCGCGTCGATGTTGGCCTCGCCCGCGGCGCGGCGCCAGTGGCTTTTTAGTTGCGTCTCCAACTTGTCAAACAGCAAGGACACGCGCTCAGCCAAGCGCGGCTGCTCTAACAGCAAAGCGTCTCCCACCATCACGCGTACCATGCCGGGGTTTGCTTGGGCAAACTGCAATATGAGCCGCGTGAGCTGCGCGCACGCAACGCGTCCGCCCAAAGCTTGTGCCTCCACCTGTGCTGCCAACCCCATCAGACTGTCTTCAATAAACTCAATCAACGCTTCAAGCATTTGCGCCTTGCTGGCGAACTGACGGTACAGCGCAGCCTCACTCACACCCAAATGTTTGGCCAACGCCGCAGTTGTCACACGCTCGGTTGTCGGCTGCTCGAGCATGGCGGCGAAAGCCTGCAAAATGTCCAAGCGGCGCTGGCCTGGCTTTGCCTTGGGCTTGGGTGTGTGCGGCTCGGTGTGATCGGTCATAGGACAGTGGCGCGCTTAATGTGAGCGAATCATGGTGCCGAAGGCTTGGTCGGTAAGGATTTCCAACAGCAAGGCATGGGGCACTCGCCCGTCTATCACGTGCACTGATTTCACGCCACTTCTAGCGGCCTCTAGCGCGCCACTTATTTTGGGCATCATGCCACCTGAAATGGTGCCGTCTGCAAACAAGGCATCGACCTCACGCGCACTGAGATCGGTTAACAACCGACCAGCTTTATCCAATACACCCGCAGTGTTGGTAAGCATCAGCAATTTTTCTGCTGCCAGCACGGTGGCCAATTTGCTGGCAACCACATCGGCGTTGATGTTGTAGCTTTCGTTGTCCTCACCAAAACCCAGCGGGCTGACCACTGGAATAAAGGCGTCTTCTTGTAACGCTATGACCACAGACGGGTCAATGCCAGTAATTTCACCAACCTGCCCCACATCGTGCTCAGTGGTTTTATCAACTGGGTCGGTCAAGCGCAGTTTACGCGCCCTGATCAGACCGCCATCGCGTCCAGTCAGGCCCACGGCTTTACCACCAGCTTGGTTGATAAGACCCACAATATCTTGCTGCACTTGGCCAGCCAAGACCCACTCCACCACTTCCATGGTTTCGGCATCGGTCACGCGCATCCCGTGGACAAACTTGCCCTCTTTGCCCAAGCGCTTCAACAGGGTTTCGATTTGTGGCCCACCCCCATGAACCACCACAGGGTTAATGCCCACCAGCTTGAGCAGCACCACATCGGCGGCAAATGCGGCTTGCAGTGCAGGGTCAGTCATAGCGTTGCCGCCGTACTTGATCACCATGGTTTTGCCGTGAAACTTGCGGATATACGGCAAGGCTTTGGCCAAAATGTCAGCCTGGTCGTGTGCAGCAATATTAGACATAACGTGTCATCGGTATCGGGTTAAGAAAAACTCATCTAGGGCAGTTGATAATTGTGCCGTAGTTTGCAAGCCAACCAGGATGCAGTGCATATTCTAGAAATACCCATCATGACCGATTTAAACACCCAATTCGAACAAGCCAGCGAAGACGCCAAAAACCTGTCCGAAAAGCCAGACAACCAAACCCTGCTGCGTATTTACGCGCTTTACAAACAGGGCAGTGAGGGGGATATCACCCGCGACAAACCCAGCATGACCGATATGGTCGGTTTTGCCAAGTGGAGCGCTTGGAACAAGCTCAAAGGCACTGGACAAGACGAAGCCAAACAAAACTTTATTGACTTGATTGAGTCACTGAAAGATTAATTGGCGACGGCGATGCGTCAGCCCCGCAACGCACCCCAGTGCGGCTACTGCGCCAACTCCACTTGCACCAGGCAGTCGTAAAAAGTCGGCGCACGCCCCATGTCGGTCAAGGCCTGACCCGTCACGTCGTTGACGTTGGTTCCACGCACACCTAACTTGCGCCACCACACGCCCAAACCATTTACGACGCTGGGGCGCGCGCGCTTGCTGATGCGGACGACACAGTGGTAGCTGCCCCTGTCATTGAACACGCGCACCACATCACCATCGGCAATGCCGCGCGGCTGCGCGTCGCTTGTGTCCATTTCGAGAATAGGCTCACCTTCAATGTCACGCAAACTTTTGACGTTGACAAAGGTCGAATTCAAAAAGTTGCGTGCTGGTGGTGAAATCATGGCCAGCGGAAACGCGGCGCTAGAGCCAAGCAACTCGTAGTTGGGCACATAGTCAGGCACAGGGTCTTGCCCGATGGCACTTAAGCGCTCGCAGACCAACTCACAACGGCCTGATTCAGTCGGAAAGCCGCCGTTTGCAAACGGGGCAAGCGCCACGTTGAGTGGCGCAAAACCATCGCGCCACAACGCCTCGTAATCAATATCGGTTGGCAAAAATGCTTGCTTGCAAATAACCTCGTCGCTGTCAGAAAAGCACGCTTCAACAAAACCCATGCGTGTGGCCAGTTCACGGAATATGTCGGTATTGCTTTTCACGCCGTCGGCTGGTGCGATGGCTGGGCGGTTGAGCATCACATCGGTATGGCCATAGCTGGCGTGTATGTCCCAATGCTCTAATTGCGTCGTAGCTGGCAGTATGTAGTCGGCGTAGTCAGCCGTGTCGGTTTGGAAGTGCTCCAACACCACGGTAAATAAATCGTCTCTGGCGAAGCCTTTCACCACTTGCCCGGCATCTGGCGCAATGGCAACTGGGTTGCTGTTGTACACCACCACAGCGGCAATTGTTGGGCCAAACTCTGCGCTGGCAGGTCTGTTTAAGTCATTCCCAATCGTCGTCATGTTGATGATGCGTGAGGGCTTGTCGCCCAACACAGGTCGGCGCAGGTCTGGACGTTCAAGTGCATTTTTTTGCTTGGGGTAAAACCCGCTGCTGGACAGCAACAGGCCGCCAGCACCATCTCGCCAAGCCCCAATCAAAGCAGGCAAGCAAGCCACCGCTCGCACAGCGTTGCCGCCGCCTCGCGTGCGTTGCATGCCGTAATTCAAGCGTATGGCGGCTGGCTTTGTATGGGCGTAATCGTGGGCCAATTGCACAATTTGTTGAACCTCGATGCCACACACTGTTGCGGCGCGCTCTGGCGGCCATGCCAAGGCACGCGCTTTGAGTTGCTCAAAGCCCAGCGTGTGCTGCGCTATGTAAGCGTGGTCTAACCAATCGTTGACAATGAGTTGGTGCATCAAGGCCAGTGCCAAAGCTGCATCTGTGCCTGGCAGCAAGGCAATGTGCTCGTGGCATTTTTCTGCGGTTTCGGTACGGCGCGGATCAATGCACACCAAGCGAGCGCCATCGCGCTTGGCATGCTGCACATGCCGCCAAAAATGCAGGTTGCTGGCAATCGCGTTGCTGCCCCAAATGATGATGAGCTTGGACTGGGCAAACGCCTCCATGCGCATGCCGACAGGGGCACCATAGGTGTGTGTCAATGCCGTACCCCCCGCGGAAGAGCAGATGGTTCTGTCCAATTTGGAGGCACCTAGGCGGTTAAAGAAGCGCGCAGCCATTGACTCACCCTGAACTTGGCCCATGGTGCCGGCGTAGCTGTAGGGCAGTATGGCTTGCGGGTCGTCGGCTGCAATTGCCGTCAGTGTGGCGGCGATGTCGTCTAACGCCGCGTCCCAGCTCACTGCCTCAAAACGCCCCTCCCCTTTGGCACCCACACGCTTGAGCGGCGTCGTGAGCCTATCTGGGTGGTAGGTGCGCTCGGTGTAGCGCGACACCTTGGTGCACAACGCGCCGCCAGTCATGGCGTGGGCGGCGTTGCCCCGCACTTGAATGGCCACGCCATTTTGCACACTGGTCACCATCGAGCAGGTGTCTGGGCAGTCGTGTGGGCAAGCACCCACAACCAACTCCACAGGCAAATCGCTGGCAGGCTGAATGGGCAAATCGGTGACAAGGTTGTTCATGGATAACACTGTTATTTGAAGACGCTAAGTAGTAGCATATATCTTTTAAAGACCACGCACCACCGTGCCAAACACCATGAATTTAATCGACGCGATTCAAGCACAAGCCGCAGACATAGCCAGTATCAGACGTGACATACACGCGCACCCAGAGCTGTGTTACCAAGAAGAGCGGACCGCAGCGCTGGTGGCTGAACAGCTCACACGCTTTGGTCTTGAGGTGCACAGCGGTTTGGGCGTCACTGGCGTGGTGGGCGTGATCAAGGGTAACTTGCCAGCCCACGCAGACGCGACTTACAAAGCCATTGGCCTGCGCGCAGACATGGATGCGCTGCCCATGCAAGAAGCCAATACGTTTGAGCACGCAAGCCAACACAAGGGGAAAATGCACGCCTGCGGCCACGACGGCCACACGGCCATGCTGCTCGCGGCCTGCCAACACCTCAGCCAGAACCGTGATTTTGCGGGTACGGTTTATGCCATTTTTCAGCCTGCAGAAGAGGGGGGCGGTGGTGCGCGCGAAATGATCAAAGATGGCTTGTTTGAGCGCTTCCCAATGGACGCGGTATTTGCCATGCACAACTGGCCTGGTATGGCCCTGGGCACCTTTGCAGTGAGCCCTGGCCCTGTTATGGCCTCCAGCAATGAGTTCGTCATTACCGTGCGTGGCAAAGGCGCCCACGCAGCCATGCCGCACATGGGCGTAGACCCTGTACCAGTCGCCGCAGCCATGATTCAGGCGTTTCAAACCATCATCACGCGCAACAAAAAACCAGTCGATGCCGGCGTCATTTCTGTCACCATGCTGCACGCCGGTGAAGCCACCAACGTGATACCCAACAGCTGCGAGATGCGCGGCACGGTGCGCACTTTTACGTTGGATGTGCTGGACATGATTGAGTCCCGCATGCGTGACATGGCCCAACACACCGCCGCGGCGTTTGGAGCCGAATGCGACTTCGAGTTTGTACGCAACTACCCGCCCACCATCAACACGGCGCCAGAGGCTGATTTTGCCAAGCATGTGCTGGCCCAAGTGGTTGGACACGCCCATGTCATAGCGCAAGAACCCACCATGGGTGCTGAAGACTTTGCCTACATGCTGCAAGCCAAGCCTGGCGCTTATATATTTGCGGGCAATGGCGAAGGTGACCACCGCGTTATGGGGCATGGCGGGGGGCCCTGCATGTTGCACAACCCCAGCTACGATTTCAATGACCACCTCATCCCAATTGCCGCCAGCGCCTGGGCCACATTGGTTGCTGCCGCTCTGCCGGTCAAGTGACTGGGCTGCAACCAATCACTCAGTGCAGGCGTTTGGTGGTTGATGTTGCAATTGAGGTCTTGACAGCGGGCGCTAGGGCCTGTGCATGGGTTTTAAGTCAAGCACGTGTAAAGTCAGCGCTTGACAGTCCTCGCCTGTGGGCAATTTCCAGCAACCCGTCGAAAATCAACCCATCAACCAACTGCACAGGTACTGACATAGATGGCGCCATCTTCCAGCCTGCGCCACCAGTCATGTAGCAGACGGCGGGTTGGCCGCACTGCACCTGAACCAAGTTGACGACATGCGCAACGGCGCCGGCGATGGCAAACGTACCCCCAGTGGTCAGCGCGTCGCTGGTGTTGGTGGGGAAAGACACCACCTCACCAGTGGGCACATGCAAACCGGCCGTGCCCGACTCCAGCGCTCGCAGCATGATGCCGTGGCCGGGCAAAATCACGCCGCCTAAGAATTGACCACTTGCATCGATGGATTCAATGGTGACCGCCGTGCCCACCATCACCACCACGCAGGGCTGGGGTTTGCCACTGGCGAGCATACGTTGGTAAGCACCAATCATGGCAACCCACCTGTCAGCCCCCAAACGGGTTGGGTGGTCGTAGCCGTTGGTCACGCCAGCTTCAGAGTCACCCGGGACAACCCACCTGGGCTCCACATGCCAAATATCCATTTGCTCTTGAACACGGCGCTTCACGGCGTCTCCCGCGACGACGCAGCCCAGCATGGTGGCCGGTGCGGGCAAGTCAGCCCAGTCGTCCTCGGCCAAGGTTTCTATGTGCTCTAGAAACTTCACCCCACTGGCCAACATCGCCGCATGCGGCTGTGCGGATTCATATAACGCCCACTTTAAGCGGGTATTTCCAACGTCGATGGCCAAAAAAGTCATGCAACATTATGAGCTACTCGCAGCCCTACACAATCCGTCGCTTGCTGTTTGCCAACAGGCAAACGCCGTATCACCACCCGGCGTCGCCTATGCACACGGGTTTACGCGCCAATCACACCCCCATCGACACGGCTGATGGCTATCACGCTGGAGCGTGGCACGCTGGTGCCGCCCTGTGGGAAGTGTGACGCCGCCAAGTCTTCACCCGGGTGCTGAACGCCCACAAACATCGTGGTTTGGTCTGGTGTCATCGAAAACCCAGTGATTTCACACGCCACAGGCCCTACCAAAAAGCGGCGTATTTCACCAGTTACAGGATCGCCACAAAGCATTTGGTTGTTACCCATGCCTGCAAACTCACCTGTATTGCTGTACTTGCCGTCAGTTTGTATCCACAAGCGACCGTCAGCATCGAAGGCAATGCCGTCTGGGCTGTTGAACATGTTGTCGGCGTTCACGTTGGGACTGCCACGCTTCAAACTGGTGGGCGAGACCACTGGGTTGCCAGCCAAGACGAACAAGTCCCAACTGAAGGTATTGCTGGCATGGTCATCCCCTGCTGGCATCCAGCGCAGAATTTGGCCATAGCTGTTTTTGGCACGTGGGTTGGGCCCACCAACGGGCTGGCCGTCATTGCCACGCTTGGAGTTGTTGGTCAAGGTCACATACACCTGCTTGCCGCTGGGATGCGCGGCGACCCACTCAGGCCTGTCCATGGTGGTGGCGCCCACAATGGTCGCAGCCAATCGGGCGTGCACCAACACGTCAGCTTGGGTCTTAAAGCCTTTGTCAGCAGTCAGGCCATGTTTGCCAGCGCTCAACTCAAGCCATTCACCCGTGCCGTCTAAAGCGCCTTGTTGTGCATCGAAGCGCGCCACGTACAAGGTGCCGTCGTCCAGCAAGCTGCTGTTGGCGCTTGGGTTGCTGGCATCAAAGCGTGCGTCAGAGACAAACTTGTACAAGTGCTCACCACGCTCGTCATCGCCCATGTAGGCGACCACACGGCCGTCTTTGTTCACCACGATTTCAACGTTTTCGTGCTTAAAACGTCCCAGCGCTGTGCGTTTAACGGGCGTGCTTGATGGGTCCATGGGGTCAATTTCAACCACCCAACCAAAGCGGTTGGGTTCAGTCGGGTTGTGGCTGAGGTCAAACCGCGCATCAAATTTGTGCCAGTCGTAACCGGCGCCTTTG
>Ga0209390_10000466_pt1 | contig 79759 bp, 75 predicted proteins | sample BON01_FD_187212 | JGI IMG/M metagenome (GOLD analysis project Ga0209390, IMG submission 187212) | Freshwater microbial communities from Lake Bonney liftoff mats and glacier meltwater in Antarctica - BON-01 (SPAdes) (version 2) | ecosystem: Environmental > Aquatic > Freshwater > Ice > Glacier... | reverse complement strand
TCATTTATTAACACATATATGTTCTTATATGAAAAGTTAGAGCTTTTAAGCGCTTACATGTTCTTATATGGTAAGAAAAAGAAAACCCAAACATATAAGTTAATATAAGATTTCATATAAGGCGTCTGCTTTTTAAATTAATACAAATCAATTCATTTATTAACACATATATGTTCTTATATGAAAAGTTAGAGCTTTTAAGCGCTTACATGTTCTTATATGGTAAGAAAAAGAAAACCCAAACATATAAGTTAATATAAGATTTCATATAAGGCGTCTGCTTTTTAAATTAATACAAATCAATTCATTTATTAACACATATATGTTCTTATATGAAAAGTTAGAGCTTTTAAGCGCTTACATGTTCTTATATGGTAAGAAAGATAAAACCCAAACATATAAGTTCATATAAGGCGTTTGCTCCTTCAAATAATATGAATTAGCTCATTTATTAGGTCTTACTTTTTAAAAAAGAATAGAACCAAAAAACATATAAGATACTATATTCTTCTAATCATTAATTTTTTATGTTAATTTTGTATGATGGCACGTGTTAGTAAGGCAATTATAAGGGACTTGGTTTACAAGGTAAATGGCGCAGCAATAGAAGTACACCGAACTGTTGGTCCAGGACTTTTAGAAAGTGTTTATCATAAATGTTTGAAAACTGAGTTTGAGGAAAGAGGTATTTTATATGAATCTGAAATAGCTGTTCCAATTAACTATAAAGGAACTGTTATTTATACAGATTTGCGTTGTGATTTTTTAGTTGAACAAATATTGCCTGTTGAAATAAAATCCATTGAATATATTCTTCCAGTCCATGAGGCACAAATGCTAACATATATGAAGTTGTTAAATGCTCCTTTAGGATTAATGATCAACTTTAATTGCATAAACATCTATGAAAATGGTCAAAAAACTTATGTCAACGAACTTTACAGGGTGTTATAGTATAATAAAAATGTTTTAATACCAAAACATGTAAGGACATATAAGGCGTCTACTTTTTAAATTAATACAAATCAATTCATTTATTAACGCTTATATGTTCTTATATGAAAAGTTAGAGCTTTTAAACGCTTACATGTTCTTATATGGTAAGAAAGATAAAACCCAAACATATAAGTTCATATAAGGCGTCTACTTTTTAAATTAATACAAATCAATTCATTTATTAACGCTTATATGTTCTTATATGAAAAGTTAGAGCTTTTAAACGCTTACATGTTCTTATATGGTAAGAAAGATAAAACCCAAACATATAAGTTCATATAAGGCGTCTACTTTTTAAATTAATACAAATCAATTCATTTATTAACACATATATGTTCTTATATGAAAAGTTAGAGCTTTTAAGCGCTTACATGTTCTTATATGGTAAGAAAGATAAAACCCAAACATATAAGTTAATATAAGATTTCATATAAGGCGTCTGCTTTTTAAATTAATACAAATCAATTCATTTATTAACACATATATGTTCTTATATGAAAAGTTAGAGCTTTTAAGCGCTTACATGTTCTTATATGGTAAGAAAAAGAAAACCCAAACATATAAGTTAATATAAGATTTCATATAAGGCGTCTACTTTTTAAATTAATACAAATCAACTCATTTATTATGGCTTATATGTTAAAATAGAATAGAAACTAAAACCTTTCCCTAAATTTCACGATAGCCATAAAAAACATTAATTTTGTGCTTTGTTATAATAGAGAGCGCTTGGGTATGAAATTGAAAAGAAAGAATATATGGATTTTAGTGTTTGCTTTAGGCTGCCTTGCCTTGGGTGTAGCATTGTCTATGGGCAATGATTTGTCTAAATACCAACCACCCCTTGTTCAAAATACTGCAGATAGCTTGAATGCAACACTTGGTTTGAATGACAGCAACACCAACGCTAATTTTACCATGCCAGATTACAATGAAAATGCTTTACAACAAAAAGCTGCTGCCCAAGCCCAAGGTATGACAGCCGAACAGTTTGCCAATTATGAGGCACAGCGCAAAGAATACGAAAGGCAAAAGGCCGAATATGAGCGTCAAAAAGCGGCTTATGAAGCAGAAAATGGACCACAACCTGCTTCCATGTCAGAGGCAGTGGATATGCGCTTGAAACAAATTCAAGATGAATATAAAGCTAAACTTAAAAGGGATAGCATTGCCAAAGCCAATGCTCCTAAAAAATGAAAGTAAACATTGATTCAGATTGGGGAAATTTTCTGCAATCGATATTTGATAAACCTTATTTTGAGGAAATTACCCATAAGATAAAATCGCTGCATGAAAAAAAGATAGCATTTTATCCCAAGGCATCGCAAATTTTTGCCGCTTTTGATAATTGCCCTTTAAAAGATTTGAAAATTGTTATTCTTGGGCAAGATCCTTATCATGGAATTGGTCAAGCACATGGATTGTCTTTCTCTGTTGAAAAGGGACTAAAAATTCCACCATCACTGCAAAATATTTATAAAGAACTTAAATCCGATACTGGTTTTGAAATACCAGCGAATGGAAATTTGTTGCCTTGGGCAAAAGAAGGGGTGTTGTTGTTAAATGCAGTTTTAACCGTGTTGCCCAATCAAGCGGGTTCTCATCAAACGATGGGTTGGCAACAGTTTACGGACGATGTTATCAAACAAATAAATGATGAAAAGGAGCATGTGGTGTTTCTTTTATGGGGAAATTACGCCAAACAAAAGCAAAGCCTTATTGATACTTCCAAACATTTAGTGCTCACCGCACCCCATCCATCGCCATTTTCTGCGCACCAAGGTTTTTTGGGTTCTCAGCATTTTTCTAAGGCCAATGCCTATTTAGTTGAACACGGTATAAAACCTGTGGACTGGAATTTGTAATAAAACCTTAAATTTGCATTCAATTATGGCACATATTTCATTGCGAGATGTTAATATTTTTCACGGCACCAACATGGTATTAAATAATATCAATATCAATGTGCAACCCGGTGAATTTATTTATTTGATTGGTAGAACGGGCAGTGGAAAGTCTAGTTTGTTAAAAACACTGTATGGCGAACTTATTTTGCAAGAGGGCGAGGGAGAGGTTGCAGGATTCAATCTAAGAAAACTAAAACGCAGTAAAGTTCCATATTTAAGAAGAAAGTTGGGCATTATTTTTCAAGATTTTCAATTGCTTCCGGATAGAAATGTCTTTAAAAACCTTGAGTTTGTTATGAAAGCTACAGGATGGAAAAATAACAAAGAAATAAAAAACAGGGCGGCTGAGGTATTGAATATGGTGGGCTTATCAACCAAAGATTTTAAGAAACCCTATGAGCTTTCTGGCGGTGAGCAACAAAGATTGGTAATTGCTAGAGCATTGCTCAATCAGCCATCCGTTATTTTAGCAGATGAACCTACTGGAAATTTAGATCCAGAAGTGGCAGATGGAATTTATAAATTGTTAAAATCAATTACTGAAACTGGTACTTCCGTTATCATGGCAACGCACGATTATAGAATTTTAGAAAAATACCCTTCTAGAATATTTAAAATAGAAAGAAATACCTTGGTCGATTTAGACTAAGTAAAACTAATTTTTGGGCAATTGTTTTTGCATTATCTCAATGCCTTGTTCAAAACTATGGGGTTTGTATCCCAATTCAGCAATGGCTTTATCCAATACAAAACCAGTTACAGGTGGTCTAGCGGCAAGTTGATTCAAGTTTTTACTGTCAGATTTGGTAACCGTTGCCATGCTTAATCCATAGAATTTAGCAACACGCTCCACCAACTCATAAATAGACATAAAATCTTTACCAGAAATATTGAAAATACCTTGGGCATTTTTATCACAAACCAATTTGCAGCCCATTGCCAAATCTTCTGCCAAGGTGGGGGTTCTAAATTGATCATCCACAACATTGATAGATTTTCCCTCTGACAATGCCTGTTTTGCCCATAAAACAATATTGCTTCTGCTCATATCGTTTACAACACCATACACCAAAACAGTTCTTAAAATAGCAAAGTTATTGGCGTATTTTTTAACTATTTCTTCTCCTTTTAATTTACTAATACCATAATAGGATAGGGGGTTGGGGGCATCATCCTCTTTGTAAGGTCCATTTTTACCGTCAAATATAAAATCGGTGCTGATATGAATGAGTTTTGCATTGATGTTAGTGGAAGCTTTACTTAGGTATATAACCGCATCAATATTTAGTTTATCGCAAAGCGCCTTGTCCGTTTCACAGGCATCTACATTGGTCATAGCTGCTGTATTGATAACAAAATTGGGTTGTTGTGCCTGCAATACCTCCTGTACGTTTTTTTCATCGGTTATATCCAATTGAACGTAATTGATGTTTTTGTTGGGATGCCTATTATCTCCTAACCCTGTAGCAATTAGCTGATATTGTGAATCTTGCAACAACAAATCCGTTAGTTTTTGTCCTAATAATCCATTGCTTCCGGTAACGAGTATTTTTTGCATTTTTATTCTGAGTAAATAACTTTGATTAAGGTTTCTCCAACAATTTTAAGGGTCTTCTTTGATATACTGTTCATGTTGTCGTCATGGGTATGCCAATAGCTTCCAAAGCCTGTTTCCGCATCATATTGAATGATGTCAACCATGGGGATTTTGGTATATTTATGGATATAAAAATGGTCGTCAATTACATAACCACGTCTAAAGTTGGTGAAGGTATTGCTATAACCCAAGTCAGATGCCGCATTCCAGATTGTTCTTACAATATCTGGGGCAAATTCTAAGCTGTACGATTCATATCCAAAAGTGGCGTCATGCCCGCCAACCATATCTAACAAAATGCCATATTGTGGCTGATAATTGGGTACATGGGTGTTTTGTGCCCAATATTGAGAACCCAAGCAAAAGGAGTTTTCAACCTCTCCATTTCCCCAATCTTCTGCATCAAAAAATACAATATCAATTCCTAAATTTTCTTTGGGGTTTGATTTTAAAATTCTAGCGATTTCAAGCAATACTCCCACACCACTAGCACCATCATTGGCTCCTAAAATGGGTTTGTCGCTGGCAGAATCATCTTGATCAGCAAAAGGTCTGGTATCCCAATGCGCGCAGAGTAAAATGCGTTTTTCTGCCTTTGGGTTAAAACTACCAATTAAGTTGTAAATGGGAATTTTTGTATTATCAAAAGTAGTGCCTTTGGTGTTTTGAATATACACCGTATCACACAATGCCATTAACTGAGACCTTAGAAATAAGTAGTTTGAATAATGCCCTTTACTTCCCGGATATCGAGGCCCTAGTTTCACTTGAGATTCAATAAAATAGTAGGCACTGTCTTCTAAAAATGGTGGAAAAACCTTTGGTGCCGTGACTTGTATATCACTGTCAATGGGTGTGTCCGTGTTAGGTTTTTCGCCACCTTGGCAAGATACCAAGGCTATAACTAAAACAACACTAAAGTTTAATAATTTCCGCACCGTCTTTTCCATCTTTAATTTCATAACCTGCTTGTTGTAATTTATCTCTAATGGCATCACTCAAAGCATAATTCTTGGTATTCCTAGCATCCAATCGCAACTCTAAGATTAAATCAATTAAGCCTTTATAACCATCTTCAGTTCCTCCGTCATTTTGGCTAGGTTCTAAACCTAAAATATCCTCAATAAAAAGTTTTAAATTTTTGATTAGATTAGTTTTATCTCCTTCTGTGATGGTAAACTTTTCTTCTGCTATTAAATTGATTTGTTTTACCAACTCAAATAAACTGGCCAATGCCATTGGTGTATTTAAATCATCATTCAAAGCCTCAAAAATGGCTTGGTAATAAGGATTCAAATCAATGGATGAAACAGTGTCTGTTTTTAGTTTTGTCGCATTTATTTGTGCTTTAAAAAGTTTATTCAAACCTTTTTCTGCAGCTTGCAGTGCATCATTACCAAAGTCCAACGTACCTCTGTAATGCGCTTGTAATATAAAAAATTTAAGCACATTTGGTCCGTAAGCCTTTTCTAGTAAAGGGTGATTGCCTTCAAACATTTGCTTAACACTGATGCCATTGCCCAAGCTTTTAGCCATCTTTTGACCATTAATGGTTACCATGTTATGGTGCATCCAATATTTTGCAGGATTGATACTTGTACATGCTTTAGATTGTGCAATTTCACTTTCGTGGTGTGGAAATAACAAGTCCATTCCCCCTCCGTGAATATCAAAATGGTTGCCTAAATATTTTCGGCTCATGGCACTGCACTCTATATGCCAGCCTGGAAAACCCAAACCCCATGGGCTATTCCATTTCATAATATGCTCTGGGCTTGCATTTTTCCACAAGGCAAAGTCAGCGGGGTTGTTTTTTTCTTCTTGACTTGTCAATGCTCTAGCCTCATTTCCTGCACCAGCTATTAAATCTTCCAATATCCTACCCGAAAGTTTGCCGTAGTCATGGCTTTCAGCATATTTTTTTACATCAAAATAAACACTTCCATTAACCACATACGCCAATTTATTGGCTAGTATTTCGTCAATCATTTCAATTTGCTCAATAATATGGCCACTAGCTCTGGGTTCTATTGAAGCAGGCAAAATATTGAGCGCACGCAGCATATCCTGATAGCTTTCAGTATATAAATGCGCAACTTCCATGGGTTCTAAATGCTCTGCTTTGGCTTTTTTGGCAATTTTGTCTTCACCTTCATCGGCATCATTCAATAAATGACCAACATCTGTAATGTTTCTGATAAATCTAACTTGGTTTCCTAAATATTTTAGGTAGCGATGCAATACATCAAAAACCACTGGCCCACGCACATGACCCAAATGGGGCTCTGCATAAACGGTAGGACCACAGATATAGATACCTACAAATCCTTTATTAATGGGTTCAAAAGTTTCTAGTTGTTTGGTTAATGAATTATAAAGTTGAAGACCTTGCATAAGAATTGGGCAAAGATAACAGATATATTAAAGTTTTTATTGAAGAGCATCTGAAAAGTTAAAAAGCTGAAAGGCTGAGAAATTATATAGTGCATTTATGCATTAAATTCTATTGATCAAATAACTATTCTTTTAGCACCATATCAATACACATGACCGCAGCCAAAATCAGCAGGCGCACGGGATTATTCTGAGGTGCTATATCCTTTATTTCCAGCATGTAGTTATCTGCTGTAGTAAAAAACTCTCGGCCTATTCCAGCCCATTTTTTGCTTACTTGAGCAAACTCTTCATTTTTTATTCTAAAACTAAAGTTCCAGCTAGTCCATTTTCCTTTTAAATGACATATTACTTGATTATTGCTGTCGACAATATCAAATTTACCACCAATCGAGAAAAACTTTTGCTTGAACCTGCCAATCAATGTTTCATGTTCATCAAAAACCTCAACCTTTGATAAAAATAAGGAAACACCTCTTTTTATGGTTAAAATTTTTGCACCCGACATATCCATAATTTCAATATGAAAAGGGGTCATTCTTTTATAATCCGTAAAGCGAAACATTTTAGTAAAAAATCCTAAATTTTTTTCACGACAATGCATAATCATTTCATTGTTGATGGGGTCGTAAATATCAAAATTATTGGCTGCTTTGAACATGCCAACATGTTCTTTTACCAAAAATAAGTTTTTATTGAGTAGGGGGTGCATAGATGTATTTTAATGATAGGTTAAATTCTTATATTGTCGTCCTGAAGGTCTGGGTTTTTATTGGGGTTCATTGCTTTGGGTTCCTTACCTATTATAAATGTTCCAAGACTGATTGTTATTAAATTGCTACTGTTAACGCGCGTGCTAACTCCTTTAAAGTTAAAAATATAGTTTTCGTTAATCAAACTTCCAGCTTGGTAGCGCACCTGGACGTAACTGACATTGCTAAACTGGTATCCCACAAAAAATGCAGGGGTAAATTGATTGACTTTATCACTAAACCACTCATTATATTTTTGTTTACTTTGACCATTAAGCCATGTTTTTTGCTTGTAATTGAAAGCATAAACATATTCGGCCCCGATAAATATGTGTTTTTTTAATGCGTCACCCATGTTTATTTGAACTCCCAAAGGTAACACATAAGCGCGTTGTTTTAGTTTTATAGAGTCGTTGATGCGATGAATTAATCCAACATTGCTATAACCACTTTTAATAGAAAAACCGATATTTTTGGATAAAATGAAATACTGCTGAACATTGAGGTTTGATATATCATTGGTATATCGAGGAACTGCAACGGCATTAGCATTAGAAAATTTTGCCAATGGAAAAGAAAGGTTACTTTCTAGAGCCACTGCTAATTTAGTGGTAACTTGTGCATTTACAGTTTGTGTTAAAAGGAATAAAAGGGTTAAAAATTTGAATTGGTTGAAATTCATTCTACAAATATGGATATGTTCTTCATAATATAACAAGACTTATTTAAAATTGTTGCTATATTTTTACTTTCTTTGAATTTTAAAAATCATGATATATTTGTTAGGTGCTGGAAAATCGGCTATTTATTTAATTGAATACTTGGGAGATTATTTACACAATCAAAATGAGCAATTGGTCGTACTAGATTTAACCATTGACAAAGATTTGCCTGCACTATACCCTCAAGTACATTTTGAAGAGGGGGATTTGTACAGTGAAAAAAGTATGCGTTATTTTGAGCAGTGCAAGGTTGTAATTAGTTTTCTACCCGCTTTTATGCACTTCAAAGTGGCTCAAATATGTTTAGAAAAAAGTAAACACCTGGTAACAGCAAGCTATGCTACGGAGGAAATAAGAGAATTAGGAGCATTGGCAGCATCAAAAGGCATAACTTTCTTATTTGAATTGGGTTTAGACCCGGGAATAGACCATATGAGTGCCATGCAAATGACGCATGATTTAAAAGTAAAGGGACATGACATATATTCATTTAAAAGCTATTGTGGAGCATTGGTAGCACCTAGCGCAGACAACAATCCGTGGCATTATAAATTTACATGGAACCCAATGAATGTGGTTCTAGCAGGGCAAAGTATAGCTGCTTATGTTAACAATGGCAGTCTTAAGTACATGACTCCTGACAATCTTTATAAAGAGGCCGTGCAGGTAAAAACACCACAAGGTACTTTTGACGGATATTATAACAGAGATTCGGTTAGTTACCAAAGTATATATGAACTAGAAAATACTAACACTTTTATCAGAGGGACTTTACGTGGTCATGGCTTTTGCAAGGCATGGCAGGTGTTGATTGATTTAGGACTCACCATAGACCACAGCCTAATTCATGTGGCAGACAAAAGCATAAAACAGGTAATCTCTTCATTTATTTTAGAAAAGCATTTGGTTGAGGACTTGTGGTTGTCAATACAGAACCAACTCGGTGTTTTAGACGAAAATACATTGGTGTGTTTAAAATATTTGGAACTAGACTCCAATAAAATATTAAATTTAGATAATGTTAGTCCTGCCCAATACCTGTTAGAAATTCTGAAACCCAAATGGGCCTTGATGCCCAGTGATAAAGACAGGGTTGTATTATGGCATGAGGTAAAAACTAGGAAAAACGGAGAGGAGTTTACCTTTAATGCGGTTTTAGATTTGGTAGGAGAAAGTGAAAGTCGAACCGCCATTGCAAAAACGGTAAGTTTGCCCGCTGCTTTTGCAGCACAATTGCTGTATGAAGATAAAATAAAATTAACAGGATTACACATTCCTGTAAAACGAGAAATTTATCAACCTATTTTATCGATGTTAGCAGAGCATGGTATAGTGATGCACGAGTTTTAATTACGATTATTTTCTATTAAATTCAAAGTGCTTAGTGCTTAAGAATCAATTCCCAATGTGTAAGGATTGTCAATGAAATTAAGGTATTTACAGGTATTAGCACACTAATCATTATTTACTATATGCAAATTACTCCTTTTTAAGTATTTTTGCCCTGCCTTAGCATATTAAAATTGAAAAACAAGTATATAGATCTCATTGAGCAAACTTTTGATTTTCCTCAAGTCCCCTTTAAAGTTAACGACAAAAGCGAATTATTTTATTACGATATTAACCTGCATGAACTGGTTAAAACCTATGGAACACCATTGAAGTTTACCTATCTACCTAAAATATCTGAGCATATTTTACGGGCAAAAGGTTGGTTTAAGAATGCCATGAAAAAGGTAGATTACCAAGGTAAATATAATTATTGTTATTGTACCAAAAGCAACCATTTTAAGCATACCCTTACAGAGGTTTTGAAAAATGACACCCATTTGGAAACCTCTTCTGGATATGACATTAACATTATAGAATCTTTAGAGAAAGAAGGCAAGTTTACGAAAAGCCAATACGTTATTTGTAATGGTTTTAAAATGGATAGTTATTTAGATAACATCGCCAATTTAGTAAACAATGGTTACACCAATGTAATTCCCGTGATTGATAACATTGCAGAGGTGAGTCGATTGGAAAATAGAATAAAGGGAGATATCAATATAGGTTTGCGAATTGCCTCTGAGGAGGAGCCTAAATTCCCTTTTTATACCAGCAGATTGGGCATTGGGTACAAAGATATTTTGCCGTTTTTTAAGCAAAATATTATGGAAAATGAACGCACCCATTTAAAAATGTTGCATTTTTTCATTAACACTGGTATAGAGGATGATGCGTATTACTGGAATGAATTGCACAAATGCTTAAAGGTTTACTGTGAGTTGAAAAAAATTAATCCATACATGGATAGTTTAAATATTGGCGGTGGTTTTCCTATAAAAAATAGTCTGAACTTTAGTTACGATTATAAATATATGGTCGAAGAAATAGTAAGTCAGATAAAGGTGGTGTGCGAAAGCCATAATGTGCCAGAGCCTGATTTATTTACCGAGTTTGGTTCCTATACCGTTGGAGAAAGTGGAGGAGCCATTTATACCGTAAAACATCAAAAGGCACAAAATGACCGTGAAAAATGGAACATGATTGACAGCAGTTTTATGACTACCTTACCCGATAGTTGGGCCATCAATAAAAAATTTATAATGTTGCCTATCAATCGTTGGGATGATACTTATGAACGTGTTCTTTTAGGTGGAATTACGTGTGATAGTGATGACTACTATAACTCAGAGCAGCATAGCAACGCTATTTATTTACCAACTTTTAGAAGAAATGAACCACTTTATATTGGCTTTTTTAATACGGGTGCATATCAAGAGTCATTAGGGGGCTATGGCGGTATTCAACACTGTTTAACTCCAGCACCCAAACACATTATTATTGACAAAAATAAAGAAGGCGAAACGATAATTGAAGTATTTGCAGAAGAGCAAACGCATCAAAACATGATGAAAACTTTAGGGTATTAAACCAATTTATAATTTACTCTTTCTTTTCCAAAATATTGTTTTGCTTTTCTAGCAATACAGTAATATTGTGTAGCAATTCAATATCTTTTGGGGTTTTTATTGATTTATCTTTTGGGTTATTGGCTCTATTTTTTAATGTATTGATAATACGCACCACCAAAAATACCGTGAATCCGATAATGAGAAAATCAACTGTTACTTCAAATAATTTACCATAACCAATGGCAATTTCTTCTGGGTGAGTTATGCCATTTTGCGTTACTGCCTTTCTCAAAACCCATTTTTTATTTTCCCAATTGATGCCATTGGTTAAAAAGGAGAGGGGAGGTAAAAAGATTTCCTTTACCAGAACGTCAATCACTTTATTAAAAGATGCACCGATAATTACACCTACCGCAATGTCAATCATATTGCCTTTTACGGCAAATTCTTTAAAATCCTTCGTTAAGTTAAACTTTATCATTTTTTAAATCTAATAATTCCTGAAATTTATTTTCTAACATTTACCTAGCCTTTATTGTTTTAGAATAATTAACGGCACATGCATTTAAACTTAGTCGTCCTTTAAACAAAAAAAAATCAGAAAGTAAACATACTTTCTGATTTTTTAAATATTGGTAAATAAATAATTATTAGTTTGGGTAAGTTACCTTAAACTCTACATTGTCAATAGGAGTAAGATTTCCTGACTGCTCAATAGTTCCGTTTTTAAGTGTTGCTACCCAAAGGTTATTTACTTGAGTGAAGGTTAAATCACCCTTTTTAAAACTATAGCTGGGCGCACTAGATGCTGAACCAAATTTTATGGTGCCAGAAAAGTCACTTATCGTATAAGCTTGCAATTTTCTAACGAAATATATTTCTAAAAGAATTGAGCTGTCATTGGTTCCATTTCCTTTCCACGATAATTGTATGTCCCCAACAGAATTTGTTGATTGAGTTCCTCTTGTTGGATTGGTAAAGTTGATTTGAAATCCAGGTCCCTTGATATAATCAGCAGTTGCAGTCGTGCCACCGCCACCACCACCGCCACCTCCACCACCAGTGTCCGGAGGAGTGTCTTTCTTTTTACATCCATTGATGCCTACAACAATTAAAGCACTAAGTAACCCAATAAATATAAGGTTGATAGTTTTGAATTTTAAGTTTTTTTGCATGTTTTTTTTAATATTAGTGCATCAAATATACGGCAAAAGAAGTTGAAATTGCAAATTTTTTTATCGTAAGGGACTATTTATACAACATAATTTTGTCATTAAATATTACAACCAAAAAAACAACATGCTAAACTGACTTAAAAATATTAGTAATCTGGCGCACTAAAAGTTGCAAAAGCAGATTTAAGTCGTTCTATTTCAGGTGTTTTAAAAAAGTTTAAAAAACGCTTGATTAAACAATGCAAATGTCTATTTTTGCACCTTAATATAAAAACCCCTTTTATCTATGCCAAATATTGGAAGAATTTCTCAAGTTATCGGTCCTGTAGTTGACGTAACCTTTAACGAAGAAGGTTCAAAATTACCCCAAATTTTTAATGCCTTACACACCAAAAAACCAAATGGACAAACCATGGTTTTGGAAGTGCAACAGCATTTGGGAGAAAACACTGTTAGAACAGTGGCCATGGACTCTACAGACGGTTTAACACGCGGTTCGCAAGTTACAGACCAAAATGAGCCAATAAAAATGCCTGTGGGGGACGCTATTAGAGGAAGATTGTTAAACGTAGTGGGTGAAGCCATTGACGGCATTGGTGATTTGGACAATAGCAATGGTCGTTCAATACACCAAGATCCACCAAAATTTGAAGATTTATCTACGGCTAGTGAGCCACTTTATACCGGTATCAAAGTTATTGACCTTTTAGAACCTTATGCAAAAGGAGGTAAAATTGGTTTGTTTGGTGGTGCTGGAGTTGGTAAAACTGTATTGATTCAAGAGTTGATTAATAACATTGCCAAAGCATATGACGGATATTCTGTATTTGCAGGTGTTGGTGAGCGTAGTAGAGAAGGAAATGATTTGTTGCGTGAGATGATTGAGTCTGGCATTGTAAAATACAGTGATAGTTTCTTACACGAAATGGAAAAAGGCGGTTGGCCATTACATTTAGTTGATAAAGAAGCCATGAAAGAATCTAAAGCTACCTTTGTTTTTGGACAAATGAACGAACCTCCAGGAGCCCGTGCAAGGGTTGCTTTAAGTGGTTTGGCAGTTGCTGAACACTTTAGAGATGGTGGAGAAGACGGAAAAGGAAGAGATATTCTTTTCTTTATTGATAATATTTTTAGATTTACACAAGCTGGTTCTGAGGTTTCGGCTTTATTAGGTCGTATGCCTTCTGCGGTAGGTTACCAACCGACTTTGGCATCAGAGATGGGAACTATGCAAGAGCGTATTACCTCTACCAATAATGGTTCTATCACTTCTGTTCAAGCGGTTTATGTACCCGCAGATGATATCACTGACCCGGCACCAGCTACCACTTTTGCTCACTTAGATGCGACAACAGTATTGGATAGAAAAATTGCTGAGTTAGGGATTTATCCAGCAGTAGATCCTTTGGGTTCTTCATCTAGATTGTTAAGTGCAGCCATATTAGGAGACGAGCATTATAATACTGCACAACGTGTAAAAATGTTGTTGCAACGATACAAAGAATTACAAGATATTATTGCAATTTTGGGTATGGACGAGCTTTCTGAAGAAGATAAATTGGCGGTACACCGTGCAAGAAGGGTGCAACGTTTCTTGTCACAACCTTTCCACGTAGCTGAGCAATTTACAGGCTTGAAAGGTGTATTGGTTGATATCAAAGATACTATCAAAGGTTTCAATATCATTATGGATGGTGAAGTAGATGAATACCCCGAGGCAGCATTCAACCTTGTAGGAACTATTGAAGAAGCCATTGAGAAAGGTAAAAAGATATTAGCAGAAGCCAATAAATAAGCCATGCAATTAGAATTATTAACCCCAGATAAAGTTTTGTTTCAAGGAGAGGTTACCTCGGTAAGTTTGCCTGGAACATTAGGACGTTTTCAAATTTTGAATAATCACGCAGCACTTGTCAGCAGTTTAACTAAAGGTGAAGTAGTGGTTGAACTTGCTGATAAATCAAGTGAAACATTTGAAATTGAGGGTGGGATATTAGAAATATTAAATAATAGGGCCGTAGTTTTAGCTTAGATCATTTAATTTAAACCTTATAAAAAAAACCAAAACAATGTTGTTTTGGTTTTTTTTATTGCCTCATGCTTGCAGTTATCGCCAAGCATTTAAGCCTTTAAGCTATTTAGCTTATCAGCTAATTAACTAGGCAAACTCAAAATAGGTGCATTCAACTTTGCCATTAATTTTTTGGTAATACTACTGTTAAATAAAAAATCCATTTTGCTGTGATGCTTATTCTCCGTAACTAAAATACTGGTTTTGTTTTCTGTCAAATAGGTGTTTAGAGCCTCAGTAACATTACTGTGCTCCAATATTTGTAATTGAACCTTTTTATCCATCAGCATTTCCTCTTTGTAAGATAAATATGCATCCTTAGGTTTTTCAATATGCAATTTTAGTATGGCTGTATTTTTCAAATTCATTGCAGTAAAAATCTTTTCAAGCACCTCTTTTTGATACAGATTGCCGTCATCTGTGCTAATGGCAATAGGTGCTGTCATATCAATATCCATATCTGTTGGAATTACCAAAACAGGAATACTAGAGTTTCTTAAACATTGCTCTGCGTTGGTTCCAAACACCTTTGCATATAAATTGCTTTCTCCCTTAGAACTCATTAGCAATAGATTGGCATTGTACATGTGAATTACGCTTTCCAATATACTTGTTAAATATCCTGTTTTTAGTATAGTGGTAATCTTGGCATTGGTATAAGTAGCAATCTTTTCACATTCATTATTAAGGAATTCTTGCGCAGCAGTTTTTAGGTGTTCCGTAATATCCTTCACTGCACCGGTGCTGCTTTTGAGTGGCTCGACAGCGTGAAACAACATCAATTCTACTTTACTGGCATCAAAAAGGGTTAGGGCATTTTTTATAGTTTTCTGAGATATTTCTGAAAAGTCTGTGGGTATGAGGATTTTAAACATCATTCAAAACTACGATATTTTTTTAATTTAAAATTAAAAAATCATCTAAATTTACCGATATTAAAGAGTTTATTTTAAGTGTTATTGAAAGTTTTGTTTAATAAAAATACCAAAAAGATTGTTTTTTTGTATTTTATGTTTATATTTGTAATCAAAACAAGTCAATATAAAAATGAAAAATGCACTAAAAACTGACAAAACAACAATGGCACAGCCAACTGTTAAACTTGAAAGATTTAAAATGGATCAATCTAATCAAGATCGCTACTGTATAACATTTGATGCAGAGGAGCGTTATCCTATTACCCAAACTTTTTTTGATGAATTAACTTATTTATTGAGTAATGATTCAGCTGATTTTAATAGTTATGTTTTCAGAATTCGTAAATTGAGAACTCAATTAATGACGATGTAAGGTAAAATTGAATCAAATACTATATTAATAAAAAAAGGTTGCATGAACAATGCAACCTTTTTTTATGCTATTATTTTTTTAAGGTTTGAAAACTTTTGATGAACATGTATGGGTTATGATGTAGATTTGTGGTCGAATATTTTAAACCAAAATATTGTTTATGAAAGAATGGTTTATTGCACAACATCCTGTTATGCAAGCTTTGTTAGCAACAACTTTTACATGGTTGTTAACGGCTGCTGGCGCTGCGGTTGTTTTTGTTTTTAAAGACTTAAAGCGCAGATGGCTTGACTTTATGCTTGGGTTTACAGGCGGAGTGATGATTGCTGCTAGTTTTTGGTCTTTGCTTTCACCTGCCATAGAAATGAGTGAAGCAACAATGGGTGCACATTGGGCATGGGTTCCTGCTGCTGTTGGCTTTGCTTTGGGTGCAGGTTTTATTTATGGCATCGATCAAGTTTTGCCGCACTTACATTTGAATGCAAAAATGTCTGAATCCGAAGGTGTTAAAACTACTTGGGATAGAACAATTCTTTTGGTAATGGCGATTACTTTGCACAATATCCCAGAAGGTTTGGCTATTGGTGTTTCTTTTGGAGCAGTGGCAATGGGTTATCCTAACTTTGAAATGGGTGCCGCCATTGCACTAGCAATAGGCATTGGAATTCAGAATTTTCCTGAAGGTTTAGCGGTTTCTGTGCCTTTAAGAAGACAAGGTGTTTCTCGATTTAAAAGTTTTTGGTGGGGGCAATTGTCCGCTATAGTAGAACCTATATTTGGGGTTTTAGGTGCGTTGGCAGTAATTTGGGCTAGACCTATTTTGCCTTACGCTTTAAGTTTTGCTGCAGGCGCAATGATATATGTGGTGGTGGAGGAGGTGATACCAGAAACACAAAGAGATAAATATGCAGATTTTGCTACTTTAGGACTTATCGTTGGTTTTATAATTATGATGAGTTTGGATGTAGGTTTAGGGTAAATAAAACTAATTTGAAATTATTAAGATTTTATCATAATTTTTAACTAAATTTGCACCTTATTTATTACAAAACATTAAAATGAGCAAAGGAACAGTAAAATTTTTTAATGAAACCAAAGGTTTTGGTTTTATTAGCGAAGATGGAACAAACAAAGAACACTTCGTACACGTATCTGGTTTAATTGACCAAATTAAAGAAGGATCGATTGTAGAATTTGAATTAAAAGAAGGTAACAAAGGATTAAACGCTATCAACGTAAAATTGGCTTAATTGCCAAATTTTTGTAGCGAATTATATTTACTACTAAATTTATTAACTTAAATGCCCTAGCCTTAAACCTAGGGCATTTTTTTGTGCTCTATTTTATCTTATTGAAAAACCATAACCTTATATTTGCCTTATGAATAATGAGCTCATCGCTGATTTGTTAGACAGCTACGCCAGTTTGCTCTCATTGCACGGAGGCAATAGCTTTAAAGTAAGCGCCTATAAAAACGCTGCTTTCAATATCAAAAAGAAAACTCCTCAAGATTTAACTACCTTGACTGAAGAGGAATTGATGGAGCTTCCTCAATTGGGCAAAGGTTTGAGCAATAAGATATACGAAATTTCTCAAACTGGCAGTTTTGATGAGTTGAATAATTTACTATCCCAAACTCCTGAATGTGTTGTAGAGATGTTGAAAATTAGAGGATTAGGGCCTAAAAAAGTACAAATTATTTGGCAAGAAATGGGGATAGATTCTGTGGGTGAGCTGTTGGATGCTTGCAGACAAAACAGATTAGCCAAAACTAAAGGCTTTGGAGAAAAAACCCAAGAACAAGTTTTAGCAGCCATGGAGTTTGCCCTAGCCAATGCAGATCAAATTCATTGGGCAAAAGGGCATAAATATGCGGTTTTGATAGAAAATATCCTTCATCAAATGTTAGGTAAAAATGACTTTGAATGGGTGGGTGAATACCGAAGAAAGGTTGAGGTTTTAAAAGAACTTGCATTGGTAATTAAAGCCAACTACAAGCGAGCACTTATCATAGCTTTAAGCAATGTGGGATTAAGTTTGGAGGAAGTGGAAGATGGAGTTTATACTGGATTGATTGAAGAAAAATTCCCTATTGTAATTCATTTTGTGGATAATGATGATTTCGCTTGGCAAACATATACCTTAACAACACCGGATGAAGTGCAGAAAAAAATTGAATTGCAACAGCAGGTGGGAGCAAATGAAAAGGAATTATTTGAGAAACAATCAAAAACCTACGTTGTTCCAGAAATAAGAGAAGTGGAAAATTTAGATTGGGTGTTGAATGCTGAACCATCTGTTGAGTATGAAGATTTAAAAGGTTGTATTCATAATCACACAGTTTATAGTGATGGTTTGAATAGCCTGAAAGAAATGGCGGATGCCTGTGTGGAGCAAGGTTGGCAATATTTTGGAGTGTGCGACCATAGTAAAACTGCGGGTTATGCCAATGGAATGAAAGAGGAAACTGTTCTGAAGCAATGGGCTGAAATAGATAAACTCAATAAAACGTACCAAGGTTTTAAAATTTTTAAAGGAATAGAATCGGATATTTTAGCGGATGGCAGTTTGGATTACAAACCTGATATTCTTGCTGGTTTTGAAATAGTTGTGGCAAGTATTCACAGTAACCTAAAAATGGAACAAGAAAAAGCCATGATGCGGTTAATCAAGGCTATTGAAAACCCTTATACCCGCGTTTTAGGGCATTTAACAGGCAGGCTTTTGCTGATGAGAGATGGTTATCCTATTGACCATAATATGGTAATTGATGCCTGTGCAGCAAACAATGTTGTTATCGAATTGAATGCACATCCTTATCGCTTGGATATGGATTGGCGATACATTCATAAAGCAATAGAAAAAGGAGTTTTAATAAGTATCAACCCAGATGCGCATGTTACAGGTGGTTTGCTAGATATGCAATATGGAGTTTATGCAGCAAAAAAAGGAGGACTGACCGCAGATATGTGTCTGAATTCAAAGAGCTTACCTGAGTTTGAGGCTTGGGTTCAATCTAAGGGTTAAGCCTACTGCTTATAATTAACCATTAATCAAATTCAATATGGTCTAAAAATTCGCCTTTCAGCATGACTCTATTCACATGGTTTTCTCCAAAACTATAAGGGAAATAAGATAGGCTAGGGTGGTTCTTGGTAAAAATTAAATTGGCAACCTTTCCCTCAGTAATGCTACCATGCGTATCTGCAATTTCTAAAGCAGCTGCAGCGTTAATCGTTAAAGCGTTAAAAGCTTGGTTCGGTGTTAAACTCATTTGCGTACAAGCTAAACTCCAACAGAACCATAAATTGCCACTGGGGGCACTCCCTGGATTATAATCGCTAGCAATTGCAAGTGGTAAATTATTTTCAATGATAGTTTTAGCTGGGGCATATTGCATTTTTAAATAATAAGAACAGTTTGGTAAAACAACTGGAATTGTTTTTGAATTTTTCAAAGCCTCGATTTCACCTTGGTTTAAAAACTCTAAATGATCTACACTAACTATATTGTGCTTTGCTGCCACCAATGCACCACCACTGTGTCCGAGTTGATTGCCATGAATCTTTGCTTTTAAATTGTGTTTTGCACCCGCTTCAATAATTTGTGCCGCATGGTTTTCGTTAAAAAACCCAGTTTCACAAAAAAGGTCAATATAATCTATCTCTGTTGCTGACATTAGATGAGGTAGTGTTTTTTCAATAACCTCATTTACATAATCATCTGTGTTTCCGTTTGCAGATGCTGGCAAAGCATGTGCAGCCAAATAAGTGGTCTTTATGGTAATAGGCAATTCCTTTTTCAACCGATTGATGACTTGCAACATTTTTAGTTCATTTTCACCATCCAGTCCATATCCACTCTTGATTTCTAATGCACCAGTACCCAATTTTATTAAGTCAATAACCCTGTTATAGGCTTGTTGGTAAAGCGTTTCAGAATCAATATTGGCAATAGATTTTGCGGAATTTAAAATGCCACCACCGGCAGCCGCAATTTCTGCGTAGGTTTTTCCTTCAATTTTCATTTCAAACTCATTTTCTCTGGTCGCTGCAAAAACTAAATGGGTGTGGGAATCAATAAAAGTGGGCATAACATTTTGACCTTCAGCATCAATGATTTCCTCGATATGGGCTGGAGTATCTAAATGATGTCCATAAGATTTGATAATGCCATCTTCAATCAACAAATAAGCATCGTCAATTTTCTTAACATGACTCATTTCTTCACCCTTTAAAATGGATTTATTTTTTGGTAAAATGCCATATAAAGTACCAATATTGTGAATTAAAAGTTGCATAATTGTATCGAATTAATTTGAACAAATATACAATGTCTATTTCAAAACATCAACCTCAAATAGCCCATAATGTGTTTATTGCTAAAAATGCTACTGTTATTGGCAATTGTGTTCTACATTCCAACAGCTCGGTTTGGTTTGGTGCTGTGTTAAGAGGAGATAACGATTTGATAGAAATTGGGGCGGGCAGCAATATTCAAGACTTGGCTGTAATTCATGTTGACCCTGAAAAGCCCGTAAAAATAGGAGAGGGTTGCACCATTGGACATCGTGCCATTGTGCATGGCGCCAAAATTGGGAACAACGTTTTGGTAGGGATGGGGGCCATCATCATGAATAACTGTGTAATTGGTAACAATTGTATTATTGGGGCAGGTGCATTGTTAACGGAAGGTACACAAGTACCTGATAATTCAATGGTTTTAGGTATGCCTGCCAAGGTAGTTAAAACACTAACGGATGATGCCATTGCCAACATTAAAATCAATGCACTGTCTTATATAGAAAATGCCAAAAGGTTTATGGCGCTTAAAAACAAAGCAAAAAAGAAACCTCGAAAAACTTAAAGATCAAGGCTTTTTAAAAATTTTAAAATGCAGTTAACTGGTGTTTATGAGGCTTTTAAATTTTTGATTTAACGCAGATATTGGAGTTTTTAGTGGTTTCTTAAATTAAAGGATTTTCCACAGCAGCAATGCTACGCAAATTGTAATAATGCCAATTTTTAAAGGTAAATTGGATCGCATTGGTTTGGGTGGAATGCGTTCTTGGCGCACAACAAACTGATTGGTAAAGGTTTGCCTTATGTTGACATAAAATTCCATTTTTGTTTTTGAATTTTTATCATTTCTAATGCCGGGTTTCCACTGGGGCATAGAATCTAAAATATGTATTAATGGCAAAATTAATTGGCCCTCAGCACAGCTTACATCAACATCAGAGATACTTCCATCTTTTTCTACCGTAAAATAAAGGTAGGCATTTACACCATATACGGGTTGCTGAAAATTTACCATGGGATTGAAAAAAAGTTTTTCTTCAATATAGCTTTCCATGGTAGCATATCCTTTATTAATCCATTCTGGTGGAGCTTTAGCAATCACAATGCTATCACTTAAATCTTGCTGATCTCCATAGGAAATAATCTGTCCCACAGCATTATACCTTAATAGCATTAACAAAACCAATGAAAGCGATAGTCTTATCATTTGTTACAAAATTATAATAATAAAATGAGAAAATCTATGAAAATTGACATAGGGGAGCGTAAAATTTACATAAGGAAGATGAATTTGATAAAACTGTATTATAATAATGGCTTTTGCATATTTTTATAAATATATTGCGAAGAGTGATTTTAAATTGAAATATAATTTTATATTTGCACCCCTTATAACGGATGCGTTCTGTTATTTACACTTTGGGATTTAGTTTATCGCGTTCCGCCAAAAGCGGAAAGGTCGATTTAGTAAAGCTAATCCCAAAAAAGAGGACAAAGCCTCTTTAAAAAAAGCACCTCGGGGTGTAGCGTAGCCCGGTATCGCGCCTGCTTTGGGAGCAGGAGGTCGTCAGTTCAAATCTGGCCACCCCGACCACTCACAAAAAGTCCATTTGTAAATGCAAATGGACTTTTTTTTACCCTAAAAACAAGATGAGTCATTACGTTTATACATTCAATAAGTGTTTTGTAGGTGAACAAAATTGAATATTTGCAACACTTTTACAATATCAACAAAACGCTAGTGTATGAAACCAAATCCACAATTTGTTGCGTCAGTTTCACAAATAAAAATGATAATCGCTTTGTAGATATGGTAAGTTATTTATTATCAGTGGTTTGTAGCTTATGGCTTAAAAGGAACAGCGTTTGAAATATATTAGGCATGACTACTATAAATAAAGACACAATTAAAGGAAACTGGAATCAAATCAAAGGTAAGTTGAAACAACAGTATGGAAGTTTAACTGACAATGATTTGACCTATTCTGAAGGAAAAGAAGATGAATTAATCGGAAGACTTCAGGAAAAAACGGGAGAAGCAAAAGAAAAGCTTATTGATATTATCAATAAGGCTTAACTGGTTAACCAAAATCGAAAAAACCGCATGATTTAAAAATAATCATGCGGTTTTTTTATGGTCAATCCTTTGCCTATTCGATGGGAACTCAAATGTTATTGAAGCATTACTCTCCAATATCTATGTTTAAATTTGGAAGTTCGATGTGCAGTTTTACCTTTGCTTTCAACGCTGTAAAGACTCTTAATAAAGTGTACATAGTTACATTGCTTGCATTATTTTCAAGTCTTGAAATTTGAGCTTTCTGAACACCAATCAGTTTTCCCAATTCTTCTTGTGTCAACTTTCGTTCTTGCCGTGTTTGTTTAATTGCTTTGCCGATTCAATCCATTTGAAGTTCATTTTCAAACAAATCACGCTCAAACGTTCCTGTTTTTCCTATAAGTTTGTCCTGAACTTGGTTTAATGTGTATGTTTTCATTTATTTTTCTTTTTTAACTGTTTTTCTTCAAAATATTTAATTCGATTTTGAGTTGCTTTTTTTATTTCGTGGTCCGGAACTTTACTTCTTTTTTTATAAATCCTTGTGTAGAAATAACCAAAGTTTCTGTTGACGCTGTTTTGTCCCAGAAAGCAAGAAGTCTATATTGAAACCCTTGGTACAATGTTCTAAATTCCCAAATGTCATTATTGAGTTTCTTAAAAAGTTTGGGGTCATTTTCTATTTGACATTTACGAATATTATAAAGTATTTTGCGCTTGAAAATGCGTTGCCAAATTTGGAAAAATAGTTAGGCCGTGGATTTTTAGCACCTTTCATCATCTCTGCAGTAGAATTTGGTAATTGAATTGATGAGATACTATAACTATGTTCAAAATGCAGAAAAATTTTGGAGGTATCATTCATATTGGACAACCCATTTACATTAATAAAAGATGTTACCATCATTGCTATACCAATTTCTAATTCAATAAAACAAAAAATTGATAGTTTACATCAGTCATATTTCGATTCAACGCGCTATGACTATGCTTTTATTGGGATGCGATGTGCAGCTGCAAGCTATGATGTATTGGCACATGCACAAATAGTCAAGAAGAAAAAGTTGAGTAAAACCGCAATCAAAAATTTTTACCCAAAACCCCTTAGAAAAAGAATGCTAAAAAAAGCAAAACGCAATTCATGGAGTGTTGTTCATCAGGAAGGCTGTAGAACAAGGATTTGGGAGAAGAATTAGTTTGTTTTTATAGTTAGAACTCCACTCCATCCGGATCAATTTGATAGGACGGTTTAGTTGTGTTAAACTTCCTCAACTCTAATTTGCATCCGTTTTCATCGATAATAAATTAGTCAAAACAATATTTCATTAATTTTGAACCTATGCTGAAAGTAGAAAACTTGTCAAAATCTTACGATGACAAAGTTGCATTAAACAATGTAAGTTTTGAAATTCCTGAAGGGGCTATTTTTGGACTGCTTGGTCCCAATGGGGCGGGCAAAACAACCTTAATTCGCATTATTAACAGAATAATTTATGCGGATCAAGGAGAAGTTTATTTTGACGGTGAAATTATGAAAGACAGGCATTTACCGTTTATTGGCTATTTACCAGAAGAGCGTGGATTATACAAAAAAATGAAGGTTAAGGAGCAATTGGCTTATTTTGCTTCATTAAGAAATTTTGCCAATGCCAGCAAGGTGATTGATGAATGGTTAGAGAAATTTGATTTAACCAATTGGGCCAACAAAACTATTGAAGATTTATCGAAAGGAATGCAGCAAAAGGTACAATTTATCAATGCAGTATTGCATCAACCCAAATTCATTATCCTGGATGAGCCTTTTTCTGGTTTTGACCCAGTAAATGCTAACTTGGTGATGCAAGAAATTAAAAGATTGCGCAATGAGGGCAGTACCATTTTATATTCCACACACCGTATGGAAAGTGTTGAGAAGTTGTGCGATCAAATTATGATGATCAACGATGCTGAAAAGGTGTTGGATGGAAGTATTCATGATGTGCAACAGGCGGGTAAAGAAAATACTTGGACTATAGGGATTGACGGGACTTTGGATTATGAGGTGGAAGACGTTAACATCCAGCATCAAACCTTGAAAAACAACATCAATTACTATCAAGTTATTGCCAAAAATAATCAAGAAATTGGACATGGAACAGAAAATGCCTGGCTTAAAAAAATAGCACAGCAAAGTAAGTTGGTCTTTTTACAAGAAGATTTACCGACAATCAACGATGTATTTATTAAGTACGCCCAAAAATCAACGCAAACTAACCCAATTAAGCTGTAAATAAAATGTCAAACATTCATAAAATTATAGGAAGGGAATATTGGACAAGGGTCAAAAAGAAATCATTTATTGTGATGACCTTGTTAGCACCAGTGCTTATTGTTGGGTTATATGCTGGTTTAATAGGTTTGGCCTTTTATGCTGCCAATCAAGAAGGAGAATCCACCAATACCATATTGGTTAATGAGTCTGATTTTATAGATAACATTCCTGATACGGCCAGTTCCATAAAGTTTACCGCGCAAATGGACAACTTAGATTCTGCTTTGGTATTGCTAAGAAATGATGAGGCAGATGCCGTATTGTTTATTGACAGTGGAAGTTTATTTGAACCCGTTAAAGCAAATTTTTACACCAAAGATGGGAGTGATGCCAGTCAAGAGCGCATGATTGAAAAGCAGTTGGAAAGTCTCATTGCAGAAAAAAAGAAAGCTGCGCTTAATTTTAAAGATGCCCAATTAGATAGTTTAACGGTAAATTTGACTTTGGTTGCCAAAACAGCAGATAAATCAGGTATAAAGGCGAGCAATTCGACCATTAAAGGCATTATTGGGTTGGTGGCAACTTTTATGATTTATTTTTTTATTTTCATGTTTGCTGTGCAAGTTATGCGTGGTGTGATGGAAGAAAAGACCAATCGCATAGTAGAAGTGGTAATTTCTACTGTAAAACCTTATGAATTGATGTTTGGCAAAATTGTAGGCATTGCTTTGGTGGGTTTAACTCAGTTTATGATTTGGATTGTGCTGACCGGTATTTTACTGTTGGTGGGCAATGTGATGTTTGCTGCTTCCATGATTGATTTTTCTTCTTTTCAAGCAGGGGCAAATCCAATGGGGGCGGAGGGAGCCAATATGGAGAACATGGGTATGGTTTCTGAATTAATCATGGCTTTGGGCGATATGCCTTGGGCTAAAATAATTGTTACCTTTTTTGGTTTTTTTATTGGGGGTTATTTGCTCTATAGTTCCATTTTTGCTGCTATCGGAAGCTCTGTTGATGCAGAAACAGATACCCAACAATTTATGTTGCCTGTTTCCTTACCCCTTATTCTAGGAATTGTGATTGCCCAAAGTATTGCTTTTACCAATCCACACAGTTCATTGGCGTTTTGGAGCAGCATGATACCTTTTACTTCGCCTATTGTTATCGTAGTTAGGGCGTGCTTTGATGCACCTTGGTGGGAGATAATTTTGAGTATGACTATACTTTACGCAACTTTCTTTTTATTGGTACGCATTGTAGGAAAAATTTACCGAATTGGTATTTTAACTTATGGTAAAAAACCTACTTGGAAACAACTGTTTAAATGGATAGTGACTAAAAGTTAATTGCAACACCCCGCTGAAATAACATACTGCGTTAGAATTGATGAGTAAAAGGCGTCATTGCGTCTTTGCGAGAAATATTTTTCTGTAAATATATTGCTTGATATTTTTTTTTCTCGCCATGTCGCTCCCGATGGAAATCGGGAGGCGCAAGGCGTCTATAAACGATAAAACAGTTTTAGGGTTAAATCCTATTTGAATTCAATTTCAATCGTGGTGTGATAAATATTATAGCCTTTGCAAAGGTTGTCTGTGGCTTCTCTAAGGTTTATTACATCTTGTTTGGTCAATTCTTTGCCAACCGTAAAGTGCGCAGACATCAAGTGATAATTTCCATCCAAGCTCCATATATGCAAGTCGTGCACATCTAAAACATGATCAATGGACTTTAAATCATTTTCAAAATGCGCTAAATCAATATCTCTTGGGGTAGATTCCATTAAAATATAATACACCGGAATTAATAGTCTAACAGCATTGTAGCCAATATAAATACTCAAGCCTATGGTTAGAATAGGGTCAATTATGGGCAATTTAAAAAAGTAAATAGCCAATGCTCCAATCAAAACAATCACCCAACCCATAACATCCTCAAACAAATGATAATACATTGCCCGGGCATTGAGATTGCTGCTAGTCTTTTTCATGCTAAAAATAGCCAGTCCATTAAAAACTATACCTAAAACGGCCATTCCGAGCATTCCAAGACTGTTTACTTCTTCTACAACATAAAGTCTGTCAAAGGCTCTGTATAACATAATGCTTGCCCCAATAAGTAAGATAGCGCCATTTAACATCCCAGACAAAACAGACAATCTCCTGTAGCCAAAACTATAATTTTCGTTTTCGGCTCTCAATGATCTTTTTTCAAGAAATAAGGTTGACCCCAGTGCAAAGCAGTCTCCTAAATCATGCACGGCATCAGCTAAAATAGCAGAGGAGTTAAAAATTATACCTCCAATAAACTCAATAATCGTAAAAAATAGATTAAGTAAAAAAGCAACCCATATATTACTCACTACACTGTGCGTATGAAAATGGTGATGGTTTTTATTTTCGTGATTACTCTTGGTCAAGGTTTAATATAATTAAAGCAAAAGTAGTTTTATTTTTGCAAAAGAAATTACAGGTAAAGCGGCAAGTATAGTTAATGTAAAATTTCCGCGTTTCATATTCTTGAATTTCGTTTAAAATTAAATTAATTAGTTATAGGCAAATATAACTTACACAAATGTAATCATTAACTACAAAATTCAAAACGTGGACTATACTTTTATCAAAGTATTAATTTCCAAAGAAAACTTTTTGCGAAAAAACCTTTAATCAAACATTGCCAATTCTTCACCCATTTTATTGAGGATGGTAAACTGGTTGATGTGCAATTTTTCGTCTTTTTGTATTTTTAACTTGGTGCGCAATGAAAACTGAAGTTTCATCCACAAACTGGGTAACCCTTGTTTGAGGTAACCATAAATATAAGGATGCACCAACAAAGTAATGCCTTTTTGATTTTGATTTTCTACCAAATATTTAATATCCTTCATCATCCTTTCCACCACAATCACAGAGTTTTCCATATAGCCTGTTCCATTGCAAGTAGGGCATGATTCTGCAGTGCTGATAACCGTTTCCGCACGCACCCTCTCTCTGGTTATTTGTATCAAACCAAATTTGGTCATGGGCAAAATCGTGTGTTTGGCACGATCTTCTTTCATCGCTTCTTCCAACACATCTAGCAATTCTTTGCGGTGTTTTGGTGCTTTTAGGTCAATAAAATCAATTACTATGATACCACCCATATCACGCAAGCGCAATTGCCTAGCCACCTCTTTTGCAGCTTCTTTATTGATGTTTAAAATATTTTCTTCTCTTCCCTGATCTGGAAACTTGGCTCTGCCGCTGTTTACATCAATCACATGCAAAGCTTCAGTATGTTCTATCACTAAATAAGGGCCATTGGCAAACGGAACCGAGCGCCCAAAAGAGGCATTGATTAATTTGCTGATGCCATAGTTTTCAAAAATATCATCCTTGCTGTTATAATTTTTAACCATGGACTCCTTTCCGGGAGCTATTTCCTTAAAATAATCTTTAATACCCTCAGCCATGGCTTCATCATCACAGATTATTTGATCATAAGACTCATTAATCATGTCCCTAACCAAAGCCAACATGCGGTTATCTTCTGACAATAATTTTTTAACAGGAACTGCTGATTTTAGGTTTTCATACAGTTTATCCCATTTAGCCAATAAAGCATTCATGTCTGCCTTCAACTCTTCATTGCTAGCATTCTCCGCAACCGTTCTGATAATCATACCAAAATTGGGCGGTTTAATTTCACGCACCAAATCTTTCAATCTGTTTTTGGTTTCCGGGTTTCCTAGCTTTTTAGAAATGCTAACTTTTGATGAAAAGGGAAGAAGTACCAAATACCTACCAGCCAAAGAAATTTCGGTGGTTATTTTCGCTCCTTTATTAGAAATGGGTTCTTTATCAATTTGAATAATCACCTGCTGATTTTTTTTGAGTGCATCAGCAATTTTGCCTTGTTTTTCTAACAAAGGCTCATTTCTAAAATGCTGTAGCCTTTCTGGCAGCTTTGTGCCAGAAACGCCCATTCGCATTAATTTATTGAGAGATTTAAAATGCATACCCAATTCCAAATATGGAAGGTATGCATCTTTTTCAGCATCAATGCTAACAAAAGCAGCATTAAGTGTAGGCATGATTTTTTTAACCTTGCCAAGATAAACATCACCCACAGACAACACATTGTTTCTGGGAAACTTGTGGTATTCAATGAGCAATTTATCATCAACAAGGGCTACCTCAATGGCATCTTGTTTTGCATTGATAAATAAATTCTTGCTCAAACCGTTCTAAGGGGGATTATTTCTTTTTGTGTCGGTTTTTTCTTAAACGTTTCTTACGTTTGTGAGTTGCAATTTTATGTCTCTTTCTTTTTTTACCACTTGGCATAACTGTATTATTTTTTAATTAAACTTTTTGCTTTTTCTAAAAACTCTTTTGCTTTTGCTTCTTCTCCAGTTTTGCCATAAAGCTCACTGAGGGAGAAATAGTGTTCTGCATTTGAGGGCTGCAAAAATACTAATTTATTATAAACTAAAATAGCTTTTTCATTTTGTCCTGATAACTTTAACATTTGAGCATATATATAATTGGTACTCAAATCATTGCTGTCTATTTGTAAACTCTTTTTGAGGTATCCAATGCCCACCATTGGCGGATCTTGACCCAATTGTATGATTGCAATAGCCAAACTATTGTTGGCCATAATGTTTTCTGGATTGAGTGTTACGGCCTTTTGATAAAGTTGTTTTGACTTGGCTAAAAGGTACTCAGCTTGGGTTTTGTTATCTCTTAAGGTAGTACTAAACTCAATAAATGCATTGCCCGCAGCAATATAAGCACTGTCTGTGTTGGTAGCTTCTGCTACTTTTTCTTGGGCAAAGCAATAAATCCATAAATCATTTTCTTGATTGGCCTGATTGGCGATTTTGCTATAATCTGCAATTTTACCACTTTCCACATCTTGATTTAACGGAGTTTTTTCTAGTAGATTCTTAATAGTTGGCGAGGTATTTTGATAGGCCATCTTATACCATTTGGCATCATCCAAAACAACGGCAGGTCTGCCTGTTCCTTCCATAGAAGGGGATTCTATTAAAATGGTGTCCGTTTCCGTGTTATAACCCTTGATAAAAAGCCATGTACCAAGGGCTATAAGTGGAATTAAGATGAGTAGGGCAGTAGAGGTTTTTTTATTCACCCTGCAAATTAAGCTTATTTTTTAGCTTTATTCCTTACTGCTTTGCTCTTTTTTACAGCTTCACTAAATTCTTTAGCTGGTTTAAATTTAGGAATGAAGTGTTCGTCAATTTTTACTGCGGTATTTTTAGAAATGTTTCTTCCAATTTTTGCCTTTCTATGTTGTAAAATAAACGAACCAAACCCTCTGAAAAATACATCATTTCCATCCACCATATTGTTTTTCATTGTTTTAAAAAATGTTTCAATGGTTTTGGTTACAATTACTTTTTCAATTCCTGTTTTCTCACTAATCTGATTGATAATGTCTGCTTTAGTCATGATTTTTTTTTAATATATTTTTTCTATTTCCTTGTCTATACAACAATTGAGGCAAAAATATGTTTTATTTGTCATCTAAATAAATTTATTAGACTTAAAAAATGTCTTTTTTTTCTGACACAATTTCCGAATGGTATTTAAAGTTTGCAAGGGACTTGCCTTGGAGAACTGAGACAACTCCTTATAACACATGGGTTTCTGAAATTATAATGCAGCAAACAAGGATAGACCAAGGTTTGCCTTACTATTTAAAATTCATTCAAAAATTTTCTTCCGTACAACTATTGGCAAAGGCAAAAGAAGACGAGGTGCTTAGTTTATGGCAAGGTTTGGGTTATTACACCCGTGCTAGAAATATGCATAAATGCGCACAAATAATTGTCAATGATTACGATTCTGTTTTTCCAAAAACCTATAATGAATTGCTGAAATTACCAGGAATTGGTAAATATACTGCGGCTGCTATTGCTTCAATCTGTTATGCAGAGCCAGTTGCGGTGGTGGATGGAAATGTGCAAAGACTTGTGGCCAGATATTTAGGCATAAAAACACCGGTAAATGAAAAGCTTGGAGCAAAGGAGATTGAAATTTTTGTTAACGATGAAATTAAAACTGCCAATCCATCTGTATTTAACCAAGCGATGATGGAAATGGGAGCTTTGGTTTGCAAACCAGCCAATCCACTTTGCACAGCCTGTGTTTTAAATGAACATTGTTATGCTTTTAGACATAAGTTTACAGATGTAATTCCCCTAAAAATTAATAAAGTAAAAGTTAGGACTCGCTTTTTAAACTATTTTATTGTAGAAAATGGGAATAAAATTTTGTTAACCAAGCGTTCAGACAAAGATGTTTGGGGTGCTTTGCACGAGTTTCCTTTAATAGAATCAACAAAATCAATGGATTATGAAGGCGCAAAGCTATTAGGAGAATTTAAACATATACTCACCCATCAAAAAATTTATGCCAAATTGTGGAAAGTATTTAGTAATGATGATTTTTTTTATGAAAATACGAGTATATTTGAAGTTAAAATTGAGGATATTAAGAACTATCCAATACATCAATTAATGAAAAAAATGTTACAATTATGGCAGGAATAAACAAAGTGATTTTAGTGGGTAACCTGGGCAAAGATCCAGAGGTACGTTACCTTGACAAGGAGAGGGCAGTAGCTCAGTTTTCTATCGCAACCAGTGATTCTTATACTGACAGACAAGGTCAAAAAGTAGTCAATACAGAATGGCATAGCATAGAAATGTGGGATGGCTTGGCAAAAGTGGCTGAGCAATACCTAAAAAAAGGAGACCAAGTATATATTGAAGGCTCCATAAAAACAGATAAATGGGTTGCCAAAGATACAGGCGAAAATAGGTCTAGGGTAATTATTAGAGCTAGAACTTTGCAAATGTTGGGTAGTAGAAGCGGAACCAGTCAAAATGGTCCTTCTAATAATAACATTGGTAATAATGCTGAAAATATAACTGCAAATGATAGCTTTGCAAATTCTGAAATGGACGATGATTTACCATTTTAACAAAAATATTATATAGTTTTTATGGGTGAACCCGGTGAACCGCAGGCTTTTTTTATAGTTTTACAAAACAATATTGATGTAGGCTCTTTGGTGGGCATGGCTGTAGCAATTGTGCTACTGTTAGCCGCTTCTGCTGTTATTTCTGCGTCTGAAAGTGCAATTTTCTCTATTGGAAAAAAGGATTTTGAGGCTCTTCCTGATGATAAGACAAAAGAAGTTTTAGCTAAAGTTTTGGCCATGCCTAAACGTATTTTGGCTACCATACTGCTAACCAATAATTTGGTAAATGTTGCTTTTGTTCTAATAATGGCAAAAATTTTAAGGGACATTATTTTTTTGGAAGAAGGTGTTACCAAAAAAATTATTGAAATATTAATTGAAACGATATTGCTGTTAGTTTTTGGCGAGGTTATTCCCAAAATCTATGCAACTATGAACAATATTGCCGTGGGCAAAAAAGTTTCACCATTGTTACTGGGTTTGAAATATGTTTTTAGTCCAGCTATCAATCTAATGGTAAATATGAGTAATTTTTTTGACAGGAAGTTTAAAAAACAAAATGCAGGTGTTAGCATAGACGAGTTGACGCATGCCATAGAAATAACATCAGATGAAGATGCCCCTAAAGAAGAGAAAGAAATTTTAAAAAGTATTATCAAGTTTGGAAACCGCACCGCTAAACAAATTATGACCTCAAGGGGGGATATGGAAACCATAACGATTGAGGATGATTTTGATGCGGTTAAAGATTTTGTAATTAACAAAGGTTTTTCCAGAGTACCCGTTGTTGGTGAAAATTTTGATGATATAAAAGGTATACTTTATACCAAAGATCTTTTAAAGCATACTGGAAAAGGGGCAGATTTTAATTGGCAAAGGATTGTTCGTTCTCCATTGTTTATTCCAGATAGAAAAAGAATTGATGACCTTTTAAATGAGTTTCAGGAAAAAAGGATACACATGGCCATTGTGGTGGATGAATTTGGCGGTACAGAGGGCTTGGTAACCATGGAAGATATTTTGGAACAAGTGTTTGGTGAAATTTTAGACGAGTTTGATGAGGATGATATTTCCTATAGTCAGTTGGATGATAACACCTATCTTTTTAGTGCACAAACCTTATTGACGGATATCATAGCGATAGCTAAACTAGATGAAGATGTTTTTGATCAATACAAAGATGAATCCGATACACTGGCAGGTTTAGTAATGGAGCTTAGAGGTGGAATACCTCACAAAGGTGAGCATATCGTTTTCAATCAATTTGAATTTATAATTGAAAGTGTTACGAGTAGAAAAATTAACAGAATTAAACTGAAAATTAATCAACAGGATGATCATACGGGTAAGTAGTTTATTTTTTGCAATAGCCTTATTAAGTGCTTGTGGCGGAGAAGTACCAGTGCCTAAGCCACCTATTTATCCGCGCATTGATTACCCTAAAAAGAACTACCAATTGATAACGGAGAATGCACCTTTTAGTTTTGAAATTCCAGCCTATGCAAGCCTAAAAATGGACAACGAAAGAGCTGGTGAAAGTTATTGGTACAATATTGATTACAACCCATTTGATGCTACTTTGCATTTAAGCTACTATGCTCTAAGCTCTATTAAAGATTTAGATAGTTTAACTGAGGATACCAGAAAACTGGCATACAAACACGCCTTTAGAGCAGATGAAATAACAGGATTGGAATTGAGTAATGCCGAACAGAAAGTTTACGGCATCATGTATTTGATAGATGGTAACACCGCTACCAACCTCAATTTCTACTTAACAGACAGTATACATCATTTTTTGCGTGGAGCTTTGTACTTCAACCAAAAGACCAAAACGGATAGCATAGCGCCTATTTTTGAGTTTTTGAAACAGGATATTGAGCAAATGATTGGCACTTTGAAATGGAAACCCTGATTGCGCTTCCCTTCGACTCCGCTCAGGGGGCGCTCAGAGTGCGAAATAAAAATAGAATAAAGAAAATGAATAAAAAAATAGTACGAATCACCTTAATGCTTACTTTGCTTGTAGGCTTTTTTTATGCAGAATCAATTCTTGCACAAAACAAAATGCTCTCTTTGTATGATGCTGTTTTAAATCCTAATTTAAGGGCTGAAAGGTTGCGTCAATCAGGGTGGATACCGGATAGTAAAACAGCATTTTATGTGTATACAGAAAACCCCAATACCTTGATATTTTTTGATGCAGAAAAGAATAAATTGGACAGCAATGCCTTTAAATTCAATGACTTTGTGAAGGCTGCAGAAGGTGCTAAGATGACTATGAAAAACCTACCAAGTATTAAATTTGTCAGTGCTACTGATTTTACATTTGAATCTAAAGGGGTTCGTTATCAATACAGTATTGCCAATAAATTAATTTCGGAGATCATAAGCTTTCCTGCTTCTGAGGCGCAAGAATACCATGAGCAGCAAAATAATTTGGCTTATGTGAGCAATGATAATCTATTTGTGAAAAAAGGCAATGCCGTGGCAAAGCAATTAACAAATGATGGAGGTAAAGGCATTGTTTATGGACAAGCAGTGCACAGAAGCGAGTTTGGAATTACCAATGGGCTTTTTTGGAGCGAAAAAGGAAACAAATTGGCTTTTTACAGAATGGATGAAACCATGGTAACGGAATATCCTATTTATCAGTTAGGTGATACGCCTGCAACGGTAAGAATGATTCGCTATCCGGTGGCAGGAGCTAAAAGTCATCATGTTACAGTGGGATTATATGATGTAGCCCAAAACAAAACCATTTATTTAAAAACAGGAGGCAATCCAGAGGATTATTTAACCAATATCTCCTGGTCTGAAGATGAAAAGACAGTTTATTTGGCGAGGGTAAACCGTGCACAAAACCAAATGGATTTTGAGGAGTACAATGCTGAATCGGGCAGTTTGATTAAAGTAATTTTTACAGAGAAAAGCGAAACCTACACCGAGCCAGAACATAATGCTATATTAAGAAAAGGAGATAAAGATTGTTTTTACTGGTTGAGTGAGCGCGATGGTTTCAACCATATTTATCTGTACAAAAAAGGTAAATTAGAAAAGCAAATTACCAAAGGGAATTACACGGTTACGGATGTTTTGGGGCAAGATAAAAAGTATATCTATTTTATGTCTACCAAAGATGGAGATTTAGAGCAGAACTTGTATAAAGTAAGTTTAGATGGAGGTGATGTAATAAGAATTACCAAAACTATTGGCACGCATAATTGCAATGCCAATAGTGATTTTAGCTATTTTATAGACGATTACTCCAATTACACCGAAGCCAATATTTCGCAGGTAATTGATAACATGGGTTCTGTAAAAAAGAATTTGTTGCAAGCCCAAAACCCTTTGAAGAATTATTTATTGGGAGAAACCAAGGTTTTTGAATTGAATAATGGCAGCGCAAAATTGTATGCCAGAATAATATTGCCACCCAATTTTGATAAAACCAAAAAATATCCTGTGATTACTTATGTATATGGTGGACCGCATGTTCAGTTGGTATCCAATAGGTTTTTGGCGGGTTCTAACTATTGGATGCAATATATGGCGCAGCAAGGATACATTGTTTTTACGGTAGATAACCGAGGAAGCTTTAACCGTGGGCAGAGTTTTGAGGGCAGCATTCACAGAAATGTGGGGGACAATGAACTCTCAGACCAAATGGTGGGAGTACAATATCTAAAATCATTGCCTTATGTAGATTCTGCTAGAATGGGTTTGCATGGCTGGAGCTTTGGCGGTTTTATGACCACCAGTTTAATGACCCGCTATCCTCATGCTTACAAAGTAGGAGTGGCAGGTGGCCCTGTTATTGATTGGAAGTTTTATGAAATTATGTACACCGAGCGTTACATGGATTTACCAGAAGAAAACAAAGCCGGTTATGAGAAAAATAACCTGCTCAATTATATTGATAGCTTGCAAGGCAGGTTGTTGATGATCCATGGCACAGAGGATGATGTGGTGCTGTGGCAGCACAGTTTGTTGTATGTAAAAGCAGCAGTTGATGCCAACAACCTTAATTTAGATTATTTTGTTTATCCCGGACACCCGCACAATGTAAGGGGCAAAGATCGCTTGCATTTAATGGGTAAAATTACGCAGTACTTTCAGGATCATTTGTAGGAACTGCACAATAGTAATTTTTATTTTATTGTTGCTATATCAATAGCTGGTGGTATACCCTGGGGAAACCGTGCATACATTTTTAATTTTTCATAAGTCATATTTTTGTTATTGTATGTAAAAGCACTTTTTCCTGTGGCTGCAACTGAAACCGTCACAATGAGACTTATGGGTACAGTAATTGCCGCACCCAACCCATGTGCCATTGCTGCCAAAGTGTAAATTGGAATTATCAAGCCGCGGTATTGTGGTTTCGCATATCGCAATTTGAACCGTTTAATATCATTTATGTCAACAGCAATACAGTTATTTGTAGTTGCTGTTAACACAACAATTGTATTGCTGTCAATAGCAATTAATTCTCCGTCAATATTTGGGGTCGTTTTACAAATAATTTTAATATATGAACCGTTTTGATTGACATCAACCTTGTTCTTAGAGGGTAAATATCTTCGGGATGAGCAGCTGCTAATGATAATCGCAAGCAAACCTATTAAAATTGTTTTAGTTTTCATAGTATGAAAATGTTTTAGTATCAATTTTTGAATTCCAAAATTCTTTTTCCATTGAACTTTCATAGCGTTTATAATTTTTTGCTTCCTCTTTAAGATATCTTTTAGGATTGTCTACCATTTGTTTCAGTTTTAGTAAATTTTTATCTTTTATCCAATGCTCACGCATCCATTCCAAATAATATCCTTTGGAATAAAGAAATAATTCATAATCTGTATTTTTATTGGGGAGTGTAAAGTTGAATTTATATTCACTACCAGGCATTGAAATCAAATATTTGTCGGGATTATTTATAGCACTTAAAGCGGAGTTATCAAGTTCCCCTTTATTCAAAATAGTATTGGGAGGAATCTCGATAGGTTTAACTTTCTCTTTGATATTGGTTAATGCTAAATAATCTAAACGCCACAAACCTTTGTTTAAAACAATTTTAATCTTGACTTTTGAATTTGCAGATATGTTTTGTAAGGGAATAAATTGTCTGTTTATTGCAATAGGTCCTGTTTCATTAAATCCATTTTGAAGTTTCCACTCACTTTTCTGCTCATTCCATAGGTAAATGTCAATGTTACCCAATTCCTTTTTAATCCCCCCTTTTAATTTCTCTTCTGTTTCCTTATTGTTTTCTATTTTTGCAAAAATATCACCCACTTCATCACCCATATAGCCCATTGCACTATAAATAAAATATGTTGTCATTAAGGTTTGACGAAAGTTTAAGATAAGTCCTAAATCATTTGTGTTCTTAACATTGTCAAAACTTAAATACATTTCTTCTTTACTGCTTAAATCATTTTGGTCCGTCAAAGAAAACCGTTCTTGTTTGTCCTGATAGCTTAAAAGAGCAGTAATGTCACCTTCTTTTGCTTTTGCCTGAGTGAGTGCATAAATGTTTTCGCAGAGATAAAAATCATTTGTGGGAGATTGATAAATCCGTTCTCCCTCTTTTCTAGGGTAAGCATAAAGTTTTACATCCTTAATGCAATGTGTTTCCAAGGCTTCATTTTTCATTGTAATTGAAAAAATATTTTTAGCAATCGGTTTATTATTCAATGCATCAATATCGAAGTATTCCATTGAAGGAGCAATTGCATTTGAGAAACCTTCAGCATCTGCATAATGAAAATTATCATTTTCGTTTATGTAGAATGTTGGGCAAGAACCATAGCAAGCTTTTGGGTTAGTCAGGCAAAGTATTCCAACAACCACATCCATCCCAGTCAAAATACTTAAGGCAAGAATTTTTCCTGCTTGTGGATTTTTGATTTTAATGTTTGTTTCAAAAATAGCGACACTATCAATGGGAATAGAAATTGCACCTTCAAAAACTTTTTTACGGTTAAAATCATATTGTGTCCCATTTCCACTTACAATATTTATAGTTGTGTCAATTTTCCAACTGTCTTTTAAAATGCAGATGTCTCCATTTTTAAGATGGGCTTTCAAAAAAGGTTTAATCTGCAAATTTTTAGTTTCGTGAATTAAGCTATTCGCATCCTTATAGTTAGTACGTTGGTAGTAGGTTGCACAGGATTGCACTGCAATAATAACAATCGCAAGTGTCACTATATAGAAGATGATTTTTTTAGTCACAGCCTGTTGTTATAAAATTACAGTTAACTCAGTAAATAGGCTACTAGCACCGTAAATATTTCATATATACCCAACAAATTTATCACCTTTTACCTGAAATAAAAAGAAGAAATTTTTTTGAACTGTTTGGTTTAAAGCATCAAGCATGAAAAAATCAATTTTTGAAACAAAGAAAGGGGAGTGAGCCACTTTCTTTGTTTTCACAGTCGGTTAAAACTGACAGCTATCAATCTTTTATAAGGGGGCATCTATTCCCGTTCGGCTTTAGCCAACGAAGGCCCCTCCTAAAATAAACTTATAATTTTTTGTCTTTTTCTTATAATTTTTATGGCTACCCATAATCCCGTGGGTATTTTATTGCCATTCACCTTAAAAAATCTACCTTCAAGAGAAATAAAAAATTTTCTATGTATTGATATTTCTTTTGTCTTATTTTAAGTTGTTACGATCGTTTTACCATTGGCTATAACACACAAATGCACTCACTGTGGTTTTGTTTGCACGTTTTTCATCTATTTTTTATTTCAATCATTTTTATTCGTTGCAGTTTCTTTATTTCTATTATTGATTAGTGGTGCCACAAGCCAATCATAAACATAACAGCCAACACAAATTTTGAAAACAGATTCTAATGCGGCACAAACAATAAGAATACTACCTAAAACATATGCGGCAATTTCAAAATTAAATTGGAAGGCTATAAGTGCCGAAAGCGAAAATACAAAGCCAAAACCTGCTGCAAACTTTTTAGGAGCAGCAAAAATGGGCTTTGGCTTTAATTTCAATAAGTATGAAACTATTTTAGCCAAAGCTACCAAAGGTGATGGTTGATGTGTGAATGCACGTAGCGCAAAATCACCGACTAATAAAACCAATGAGAATATCCAATGATTCATTATTGCTAGCGCTGTAATTATAGCAACCTGAGCTGCAATAATTCGTACTACATTTTCATCAACGTAGTAATTTGAAATTTCTTTATTCATAAAATAGTTATAAATTGGGTTGAGGTGTTATTCGTAAATAGGGTTTAATCTTGGTGTAGCCTCTTGGAAATTTTTCAGCTATTTCTTCATCTTTTACTGCAGGTATTATTACAACGTCTTCACCTTGTTTCCAATTGGCAGGTGTTGCCACTTGATAGTTGGAAGTTAGTTGTAAGCTATCAATAACCCTTATTATTTCATCGAAATTTCTACCCGTAGAAGCCGGGTAGGTAATAATCAGTTTTACTGTTTTGTCAGGTGCAATAATCAACACCGAACGAACTGTAGCCGTGAGGCTTGCATTGGGATGAATGAAGTCGTATAATTCAGAAATTTTTCTGTTCTCATCAGCAATAATTGGGAAATTTACCACCGTGTTTTGAGTTTCATTGATGTCTTTAATCCATTCTGAATGACTTTCTACTGAATCAACGCTTAAAGCAATTACTTTTACATTTCTTTTTACAAACTCATTTTTGAGTTTTGCGGTTGTCCCTAATTCAGTAGTGCACACGGGTGTAAAATCGGCAGGATGAGAGAATAAAATGCCCCATCCGTTTCCGAGATACTCGTAAAAGTCAATGATTCCTTCTGATGTTTTTGCTGTGAAGTTGGGAGCGATGTCCCCTAATTTTAATGTTGTCATAATTTATTTTTTATTTTTAAAAGTTTATTTTTAAGAGGTGCTGACCTGATTCGAACCGGTGTGTCGGCTTTTGCAAATCCTTGTCTAAGCCGATCGACCACAGCACCTTTACTTAGTTTGTATTGTTCTTATGTAATCAGTTTATAGGGTTGTCCAATGCTAATTAATGCTCGAGTTGTGAGCCTTATTTTTACCTTTGATCGATTTGAGAGTTTAAAATATTTAGTTGCATTTGTAAGCAATACTCCAAATAATATGATAAACAAGCCAAGCAATTGCTTGCCATTGATGAGTTCATTTGCTATTATACTACTTGCAATTACTGTTACAATTGGATTAATATAAGTATGTGTACTTACTAAAGCAGATGGTTTAACAGAAAGCAACCAGATATAAGAAAGGTAGGCAACAACAGAACCAAGGAAAATAAGAAATATTAACCCTAGCCAAGCTGAAATTGGCACTGCTACAAGAGACAAACTACTCCATTCATTTCTAAGGGATGCAATGATGAAAGAAGCGATTCCTGCGGCAAGGAGTTGCTGTGCAATATTCATAAATGTTGAATGGCTAGAAGGGTTGTTTTTAGAATACAATGAACCAATAACCCAGCTAATCGAACTAATGGCCAAAACAACAAAGGCCGTAATACGCAAATGGTTGTTTGTAAAATACGTTGAAGTAACGTTGGCACTGCCGTTAAGAAACAATATTAATCCAACAAACCCTATTATTAGGCCTATTGTAATAAACTTGTCAGAGAAATAATTTTTCCAGTTTTTTTTGTCTATTGCTATGAACCAAAATGGGCCAGTGGCGATGGCAATAGCAGCTTCAGAGGCTGTTACATATTGCTCTCCCCAAGCCACAAGACCAGTGCCTCCTGTTAATATAAATACGCCTACAATAGCATTTTTTCGCCAGTTAATGAGTGAATTTGCTTTTTCTCCTTTGGACAATAAATAGCTAATTATTAATATACCGGCCGCCAAAAAGCGGATACCTGAAAGTATAAAAGGAGGAAATCCTTTTAGTCCGAAGGAAATAGCTAAAAATGTTATTCCCCAAATTACATATATGTTGGTAAATGCCACTGGCACTAACCATTTGTTTTTATTATTATTCATTATTTTATTTTTTTTAGTGTGATTTTTTTGAAAAAAAAAAGGCTTTACAGTTTACCGTAAAGCCTTTTAAAAGATGTATTTTTTAGGATTTATTACGGCAACATCGGAGCATACTCATACAGCAGCAATGCATCATTAATTTTTTGTACGTGATATGATTCTTCATTATTTTATTTTTTTGGTTGTTTTAACAAAAAAAAATCCTCCGAGCATTTATCGGAGGATTTTTTTTTAATTTATAATTAAATATAATTATCCGATACAAAAGCTTTTAAGTGACATATGAAAACAACAAGTCAACATCATTGATGCCTTGTAAAAGTTCTTGTATTTGATATAATTTTCGTTCATTTTTATTGGTTAAAAAACCAAGACTTATCTTGATCTTTAACGAAGTGCAAATATAGCACATAAATATAACCTTCCTAATTTGTAAAATATTTTTTTCAATATTTAATGAAACCTTAACACAGCGTTGATTTTGGCTATGGTACTTAAGGGTGTTTATAGGGTTAATTAGAATGACAGTTTCACCTCTTGGTAGCGTTAGCGTTCTACGAAGTACCATACAGAATTGAGTCTAACGATATACATGGTTAGACTCAAATAAAAAAAAACGGAGTCAGAAATGGCTGTCAATTCTCTTAACGTTGCTTTTTAGCTAAGATATCTTTTGTTTTATTCCTTTTATTGGTCTTTAAAACTGAAGGTAATTGATTATTTACCGAATCTATTCCCATCCCGATAGGCATCGGAAGGCTTCTTCCAACGAAAAAATGTATTTTAATACCATTCACCTTAAAAAAACCTACTTTCAAGAGAAATAAAAACCCAAACCTCAATTATTTGTTAAATTTGTGAGCAAGAAAAAAATAGATGATCGATAAAACAAAACCAATAATGGTAACCGGTGCAACAGGGTTTGTTGCTGGGTGGATCGTTAAGAAACTATTAGAACAAGGAATGACGGTGCATGCGCCCATTAGAGATGCTGGCAACAAAGCGAAAACAAAATACCTGGATGCAATTGCTGCACAAACCGATGGTAAACTTTTATACTTTGAGGCAGACTTATTGAAACCTAATTCCTACGACAAATCTGCAGAGGGCTGTGAAGTAATTATCCATACCGCTTCTCCTTTTAGCATGAATGTTAAAAATGTAAAGAAACAATTATTAGAACCTGCAGTAAATGGAACTGAAAATGTACTGAATACAGCAAACCATACCACAACTGTAAAACGGGTGGTGTTAACCAGCAGTTGTGCAGCCATATTTGGTGACAATATAGACTTGCAAGGGTATCCAAATCAAACCTTAACAGAAGAACAATGGAACACCTCCTCATCTGCCAAAAGAAACCCTTACAGTTTTAGCAAGGTTTTAGCAGAAAAAAAATCATGGGAGATGAACAGAGCACAACATCAGTGGCAGTTAGTTACCATTAATCCTTCTTTGGTTTTAGGGCCTGGCATCAACCCTTTTGCCACTTCCGATAGTTACAGCATTGTCAAACAATTGGGTAATGGAATTATGAAAATGGGAGTGCCTAATTTTTATATTGGTGCTGTAGATGTTAGAGACGTGGCGGATGCGCACATAGCAGCAGCTTTTAGTGAAGAGGCAGAGGGCAGAAACATTGTTTCTGCAGAAGATATTTCTATTTTGCAATTGGCGGACTATTTAAGAGATAATTATGGCAAACAATATCCTTTGCCAAAAAGAAAACTTCCTAAATGGGTGGTATGGATTATGGCTCCCTTGAGTGGTTTAAAACGGAGCTTTGTTAAAAACAATATTGGCTTTCCATTTAAGGCGGATAATTCTAAAAGTAAAAGAAGTATGGGCATTGCGTATATCCCTATTAAAACGAGTATCAATGAAATGTTTCAGCAGTTGGTAGAATGCAAGCAGTTTGAAAAATAAATGAAAAATTTTCTTTTTGCAGCAATAGTTTTTATGTCCATAATTGCTGGGGCTATCATTTATCTGTCCAACAGATATGCCCTGTTTTTTGGCTTAGAAACCCCTGTTTACCTATATGCAATTTTTGCGAGTGCCATTTTGGTTATGATTTTGAGCCTAATAAATTACACCAAAACTACGGCTGCATTAGGCAGTACTGCCATAAAAGTGGGTGGTGTAGCAATGGGTTTTTTCATTGTAATGTTATTGGTTACCTTAATGTTAGATTTTGCCTTTATTTTTATGCCATTCTCCTTAACCTTAAAGGGTGAAATAATGCTCTTTACTGCAATTGGCCTAACCATTTTTGCAGTTTGGAACTCTTATTATGTGCGCATTAGGGAGCGGATAATTGTTATTCCAGAATTATCAAAATCTATAAAAGCACTTCATCTTACAGATACACACTTAGGACATTTTAGAGGGGCAAAAACCTTGCAAAAAATTGTCAATAAAATTAACAAGGCTAATGTGGATGTGGTGTTTTTTACGGGTGACATATTGGATAGCAGAGTACAACTAAAACTAGAAAGTATGCGTCCTTTAGCACTATTAAATGTTCCTGTTTTCTTTGTAGAGGGCAATCATGATCATGCAACAGGAGTGCTTGCTATAAAACAGTATTTGCGCCAAATTGGTGTGCGTGTTTTAGAAAATGAAGTAACCGAGTGGAACGGAATTCAAATTATTGGTTTAAACCACATGGCGGCAGATAGTAAATCGCCCAATGCGTTTGTAGATACCCTAGGGCCAACAATAAAAAGTGTGTTAAGTGAACTGAATATCGTTAAAAATAAGCCTTCTATTCTTTTGCATCATAGTCCAGATGGTGTTGCTTATGCCAATGAAGCTGGGGTTAATTTATACTTGGCTGGACATACACATGCAGGACAAATGTTTCCTGCCACCATCGTTGCTAGCAGCATGTTTGCTTATAATAAAGGCTTGCATCAGTTTAAAGAAACTTTTATAAATGTGTGCCAAGGTACAGGGACTATTGGTCCACCCATGCGACTAGGAACCATTAGTGAAATGAATATTTTATACCTCAATCCGGTATAAAATTGTTGGAGTTAAGAAAGCAGATGATTTACCAACCAATACTTAAGAATTTAATAATAATTGAGCTTGAAAAACTGATTTAAAAAGTTGCATTTTATTTTACAAGAATCTATTTTAAAACAATGAATATGGAGGACACTATAAAAAGACCGAAACAAATAAACAAATGTCTAAGTATGATTTTGTTTTTTCTATTAATTGTTTTTCCGATTCATTTAAAGCATTCAAAAATTCTTTATTTGAGAGTGCATTCCGATTTATTAATTTTCCGAAGCTATACCTTCTATGTAATGCAGGTTTTGTTTTCTTCACAGAGTTAGACAACTTGAAGATATTTACTCCATAGTACAGTATTCCAAATAATGATATTGACCAAAATATTACAGGACCATAAGCCGCTATTTTTTTATCAAAAAAGGCTTAAAGGACAAAATGGTTGTTAATTTTCGCTTCAAAGGTTGATATGATTAGCTTTGAAGCAATTGAAAACCTATGAATAAAAAAAAATCTTTTACATAGTGAGTTAAAACTGACGGTAATTGATTGTTCACGGATTTCAGCAGTCAGTTGAAACTAATTCTAATTTATTAGGACCTCATCCATTCCCTTACCGGTAGCGCATCGGGAGGCTTCAGCCAACGGTGTTACTTCTTCTTATTTTTCTTTTTCATATTCTGAACTTTGTCACCACGCCTTAGCGGTTTTTTGTACTTCTCTTTTAACTTTTGAGCGTAACTTTTCCTTTCAGGATTTACTTTACTATTCTTGGCGGATTTTTCATGGAAAGCATCTCCAACTTTTATCGTTGATTTTTTGTAGTACTGCTCTTCTGGATCAACTGGTTTATTCTTTTCCTCTGGCGTGAGTTGGGCTGAAACCTTTACTCCCTTAGGAAATTTAATGAAGGGAATGGTGTAGTTCATTAGGCTTTCAACAGCATTCTTTAAATCGGTCTCGCGCTCATTGTAAAAGAGAATAGAATTTCCGTGCTGTTCAGCTCTACCAGTTCGCCCAATGCGGTGAATATAGTTTTCTGGGTAAAAAGGAGTATCAAAACTGATTACAGTACTAATTTTTTCTATGTCAATGCCACGGGCAATTACATCGGTAGCTATAAGAATTCTTTTAGTACCATTTTCAAACTGTTCTATGGAATTAATACGGTGATTTTGTTCCTTACTGGAGTGAATTACACCCATGTCAGATTTAAAGTCTAGCAGTTCATAGAGCAAATCAGCATTCACCTTTGTGGCTACAAAAATCAATACTTTACTGTACGCTTCTTTATCCGTTAATAAGTGATTTAATAAATTAACCTTGGTATAAAAATTAGGAACCTCATAACACACCTGTTCGATATTCACTAAAGGTGTACCGCTAATAGAGATTGTTTTTTTTACAGGATTAACCAAAAACTCATTCATCAATTCATCTACATAGTCCGTCATGGTAGCGGAGAAAAGGATATTTTGACGTTTATTCGGCAGGTGGTCAAAAATATTTTTTAACTGCGTTTTATAGCCAAAATCAAGCATAATATCTACTTCATCAATCACCAGTTTTTTAATCTGTTTTAGTTGTAATGACTGACACAGTGCAAGGTCGTATACCCTTCTGGGAGTGCCCACAACGATGTCTGCCCCCTGAAAAAGTGCTCTTTTTTGTGTTTTTATGTTATTGCTGCCTCCATAAACTCCCACTGCTTTTACGGTGATGTAGGGCGTTAATTTTTCTATTTGTTCTACTATTTGAATAACCAATTCTCGGGTAGGCACTAAGATAACCACTCGTGGCTGTGGTTTCTCCATAAATTTCAAATCTTGTAAAATTGGCAGCAGGTAGGCAATGGTTTTACCGGTTCCTGTTTGTGCAATTCCAACAAAGTCAAAACCGCCAAGAATAGGAGAGTAGGACTCTTCTTGAATTGGGGTTGGCTTTTCAAATCCTAAATCTACAATAGCATTGAGTAGTTGATTTTTGATTTTGAAATCTGTGAAATTATTCATAGTGCAAAGTAATCAATAAAAACCTTCTAATACTTGCAGTATTTTTAATTCTTTTATCAATCAGTTCAAACTGTAAGGAATAGAATTTTGCTACAATGATTCCCGTTTGGCGTATGTCTTAGTATTAGCATCTAAGGAGTTACATAAAGGAGTTAGACTTTGGCTTACATAAGAAAAAATGAATCAAAGATTCTGTTTTTAAAAGTACCTGAAAATAAAATAACCATTTAATTTGCAAATTTGAATACTTTACTATTATGTTTATTGTCATATTATTTACATGTTGCTCTCGTAATTCACTATCCAATATCCAAGTTTGGGAGCTTTTTACTTAAAAAAAATCACTGTAAGCAGTGACTTGGGACTTTAAAAAATTATTGTAAATATAAATTGTTTTGGTGAGGATTAGCAACCAACCATAAAAATTTAGCAACGCAGAATAAAATCATTTAGCTACTGCTTGATTTTCACTCGGTACTTACAATAATTAGAATAAAATGTAAACCAGCAGGCATTTAAGTCACTGGGGTAACCATGAAATTCCATAAGTGTGAAGAATTAGAAATAAACAATATGAAAAACAATTACAAACACAATTTTAATCGTAACGCTCTTCGCCATTGGCGGATTGAGCAATGTTGCCAATGCACAAACGCTTTTTAAAGATTTAAACCCAGGCAGCACTTCCTCTGAACCTGAAAGTTTTATTACTATCAAAGGCACAATGTACTTTATCGCCAAAGGAACGGGAACCTATAATTACAATATATGGAAAACGGATGGAACTCTAGCAAACACTGCTATAGTGAAGAGCGATATCATAAACACTCCTGTGGGTAATGTGATTATGCTCATTAACATGAATGACACGCTTTACTATGTAGTGAACCCAAACGCTAATATAAATATACCAAATCCTGCAACACTTTGGAAAAGTGATGGCACGACAACTGGCACTGTCTTCTTAGATTCTATGGTTACTGCTAGTATTTTCAGTGGCACTGGTGACGCTCAACCAAGAAACTATACAGTAGTGGGAAATAAAATATTTTTTCAAATGGGTAAAGGACAAGGCAATGAACTTTGGGTTACTGATGGCACTCTAGGTGGTGTACACCAGGTAATAGATTTAGCACCCGGAGCGCAAGGTAATTATCAGAAAAGTGGTGTGGTATTTAAGCCTATGATTGCTTTTAAAGGAAAGGTATATTTTCAAGGAAGTACAACTGGAACAAGTATAGGAGACCTTTATAGCAGTGATGGTACTGCGGCTGGAACCACAAAAATAGGCACAGGATTTTTTCAACCTGAAAATTGGATTATTTACAACAACGAACTTTATTTCAATGCAAATGTTGCAAGCGTCAATGAGTTATGGAAAACAGATGGCACAACATCAGGTACTGTAAAAGTTGCATCCGTTAGTTTCGGTAGTTCTGCTGTATTTAAGAATCTTATTTATTTTCAGAATGGTATCAATCTTTGGAAAACAGATGGAACGTCAGGAGTTACTGCAATGGTTACTGACTCAGCAAATCAAATTCTCGGTGCAAATGCAGATTATCTTGTTACTGGGTATATGAAATCAACTCCACCATATGACTTTATTTACAAAAGGACGGATGGAACTACAGTAGAGATTGTTTCTAAAAATCTTGGAGCAACCGCTTCTTTCACGGTGTTAGATAATAAAATGTATCATGGAATAAGTGATGGAAGAGGACTTTGGGTAACTGATGGTACAGAGACAGGAACTGTGCAGCTTTTAGTTTCACCGCCTAATATTGTAAACTATCCCTATGCCTACAAGAACACTATCTTCTTCAACAACTATGGTAGCGGTACCGGCTATGAACTTTGGTCATACACACCATCAACTACAACCATGGGCATATCTACAATTCAAAATACCCAAACAGAAATCAATATTTATCCAAACCCTTCAAATGGAACATTTACCTTTGTTTCGGCTGTACGATTAGTTAACCTGAAAATCTATAACCTACTGGGAGAAAATATTTATTCAGAGAAACTTAATTCTGAAAAAACTGAAATTAACCTAACCAATGAACCTAAAGGTGTTTATTTTTATCAGATAGTTGATGAAAAAAATGACGTAAAAACAGGAAAAATTATTATTGAGTAATGGGGTGATCAATTGGAAAAAAACTATCCATAATAGCATATTGCCTTAATTGGGGTGGTTTAGACGTGTTTAAATTATTCTTCTAGTAGTTTATATTTTACATTTATTTTCTTTTTGGAGGTATAGTAATATTCCAATATTTTACCAAGATATCTTTATATTTACGATGGAAGGAGTATTGTGCAAATTGATTATCTGACTCATATTAATTGAAAGCTAATTCTCTTTTTATGGTTATTTTGTGCAAGAAAAATATTTATATTGCATATATGATAGTAATACTATTATATTTGCATGCGAATTATGGAATCTTTACTCTCTAAGTTCTCAATCCAAGTGTGCGAGTCAGTTTATTTAAAAAACCCTGAAACCAGTGATTTAGGATTAAAAATAATAATTGGCAGTATAGATATGTTGGACGATATAGGCTTTGACCAGTTTACCTTTAGAAAATTAGCAAAGGAAATAGGATCAACAGAAGCGTCAATTTATCGGTATTTTGAAAGTAAACATAAGTTGTTGTTATATCTTACTTCGTGGTATTGGTCTTGGTTAGAATACAGGGTAGTATTTGGAACGGCCAATGTTCCAAGTGTAATAGATAGATTAAAAATATCCGTAAAAATTATTACTGAAAAAATTGAGTCGGAGGACCATAGTTTTTCCCATATCAATGAGGTGAAATTAAATAGAATATTAGTGTCAGAAGCTTCTAAATCCTACTTGACTAAAAAGGTGGATGTAGAAAATAAGGAAGGTGCATTTGCAGACTATAAAGAACTGGTGGCAAGAATTAGCCAATTTATCTTGGAGCATAATACTGGCTATAAGTACCCGCAAATGCTTATTTCTACCATTCTTGAAGGGGCACATTTACAACATTTCTTTGCAGACCATTTACCCAAATTGACGAATACCTATAAGGGTGAAAATTCAATTACTGATTTTTATACAGATTTACTATTAAAAGCAATAGAAGTTAATGAGAAATAAAGCGCTTACACCCCTAGATAGATTTTGGCGTTTGTTAAAACCTGATAGGAAAGAAATCAAAAATGTTTATGTTTATGCTGTCTTTACTGGATTAATAAGCATGTCATTGCCTTTAGGCATTTCGGCTATTATTAATCTTATTCAAGGAGGGCAGATTAGTACGTCTTGGATAGTTTTAGTGGTTGTGGTAATCCTGGGGATTGCTGTAACAGGTATTCTGCAAATTTTGCAGTTGAGGATAACAGAAAATTTACAGCAAAAGATATTTGCAAGAGCGGCTTTTGATTTTGCCTATCGCATACCAAGAATTAGATTAGATGAGCTTTATAAACAATATGCCCCTGAGCTTGCCAACAGGTTTTTTGACATTTTAACGGTGCAAAAGGGCCTTTCTAAAATTCTTATTGATTTTTCGTCAGCATCTTTACAGATACTTTTTGGTTTGATTTTGTTATGTTTGTATCACCCTTTCTTTATTATTTTTAGCTTAGCATTGATTTTATTGGTATTTGTCATTATTAAATTTACAGCCCAAAAGGGATTAGACGCTAGTTTAAAGGAATCAAAGTATAAGTATAAGATTGCACATTGGTTGGAGGAATTGGCAAGAACCAATATCACGTTTAAATTGGCAGGCAACAGCAAAATTCCTTTGGAGAGAATGGATGGGAAAGTTGGAGAATACATAAAATACAGGGATGTTCATTTTGGGGTTTTGGTGCAACAATATTCGTTGATGATAATTTTTAAAGTATTGGTGGCAACTGGCTTGCTAGCAATTGGAGGAGTGCTGGTTTTTGAACAACAAATGAATATTGGTCAGTTTGTTGGAGCAGAAATAATTATACTGATAGTATTAGGCTCTGTTGAAAAATTAATCATGAGTTTGGAAACAATTTATGATGTTCTTACTGGACTGGAAAAGATGGGTCAACTAACCGATATGGGCCTTGATAATCCTAACGGTGTTTCAATGGTAAAAAATGAATATCCTGCAGGTTTAAAGGTTGAACTTGCAGATGTTAGTTTTTCCTATCCTGGGCACTATAAATCAACTTTGGTGAACTTTAATTTAGCTGTTGAGAGCGGTTCTACAGTAATGGTAACAGGCAACAATAGTTCTGGTAAAAGCACCATGCTCTCCATCTTATCTGGTTTGTTTCATCCACAATTTGGTAATTTGTCATTTAATGGTTTGCCAAAAGGGAATATAGATTTAAATGAATTGCGCACTTTAATTGGAAACTGTGCTGATGCAGAACAATTATTTGAAGGAACTTTGCTAGAAAATATATCATTAGGAAGAGAAGCTGCCACTTTTGAGAACGTTAAATGGGCAACAGAAAATGTTGGTTTGTCAGACTTCTTAAAAAAACAGCCTTTGGGGTTTGATACAGAATTGGAACCAGAGGGAAGGCACCTTTCTTCGAGCATTATCCAAAAAATAATTTTGGCGCGGAGCATTGCTCATAAGCCTAAATTACTGTTGTTAAAAGATGCTTTACTGTATTTAATACAATCTGAGAGAGAGAAAATCATTGACTTTTTAACTTCTAAAGAACACGGTTGGACATTAATAGCTGTTTCCTCTGATATTTATTTAGCAAAAAAGTGCGATAAACTTGTGGTGATTTCTGAAGGTACGGTGGAACATGAAGGAACTTATGAGCAATTAAAAGATTTAGATCAATTAAAGAAAATTACCCATGCTTAATATCTCTAAAAATAAAATTGATCAATATATAGATAAGTCGCAGTATAAGGCACTATCTGCTGTGGAAGCAAAATTATCAGGGCGGGTTTTTTTACGATTAATGGTTGGACTCTTTTTATTGTTTTTAATTATCGTATTTCTTCCATGGACACAAAATATAAGAGCCAAAGGCTATGTTACTGCCTTAAATCCAGGGCAGAGACCTCAATCTATTAATTCGGTAATAGCTGGTAAAATTGAAAAATGGTACGTGCAAGAAGGTGATTTTGTCGCTAAAGGAGATACTATTTTGTTTATATCTGAAGTAAAAGACCAATTCTTTGACCCAGAATTATTAAATCGTACCAGAGATCAAAGAATGGCCAAGGAAATGTCCGTAAGTTCATATAAAGCAAAAGTTAATGCATTGGACAATCAAATTGCGGCATTGCAAACTACACAGGGCCTAAAACTACAACAAACTAAAAATAAACTGCAACAGGCCAGACTAAAAGTAATTTCGGATAGCATGGAGTATCAAGCAGCCATAACTAATTATAAAATTGCGCAAGAAAGGTTAGAAAGAATGCAAAAGTTGTATGATGATGGCTTAAAATCTTTAACTGATTTAGAATCTCGTAAACTAATCATGCAACAAAACTCGGCAAAAATGATTTCTGCAGAAAACGATTTGTTGGCTAGCAGAAATGAGATGATAAATGCTAGAGTGGAGATTGTTTCTATTCAAGCACAGTATAATGATGATATTGCCAAAGCAGAATCTGATAAATACTCTGCTTTTTCTAACCAGTATGATGCGCAAGCCCAAGTTACCAAATTGCAAAATGATTATTCAAATTTAGAAATTAGAAATGGGTTGTATTATATTCTAGCACCTCAAGATGGATATATTACAAAAGCTATTCAAGGAGGTATTGGGGAGTTAATTAAAGAAGGAACAGAAATTATTAGTATTATGCCTGCCCAATACGATTTAGCAGTAGAAATGTATGTGAAGCCTATGAATTTACCTTTAGTTCATAAAGGAGAAAAAACTAGAATTCAATTTGATGGATGGCCCGCAATTGTGTTTTCAGGTTGGCCAAATACCTCTTATGGAACTTATGGAGGAACTGTGTTTGCTATAGACAACTTTATTAGTCCAAACGGTTTGTACAGAGTTTTGGTAACTCCTGATACTACAGACCACAAATGGCCAGAGGGTATAAGGGTTGGAGCAGGAACAAACAATATGGTATTGCTTAAAGATGTACCCATTTGGTATGAGATGTGGCGACAAATTAATGGCTTTCCCCCTGACTATTATTTGCCGAGTTTAAATGGTAAAATAGATTCTAAGAATTGATGAAGGCTTTAAGTTTTTTTATTAGTTTATTCCTTGTTTTTGGAAGTGTTTCTCTAAGGGCGCAGGATACAGCTAAAGTGCTGTCATTTGTAAACTTTATTGAAATGGTTAGAGTTCATCATCCCATGGCAAAACAAGCTGAGTTGCAAATTGACAAGGCAGATGCGAATGTTCAAAAAGCAAGAGGGGCTTTTGACCCCTATGCTTATTTGGGTTTTAGTGAAAAATATTACAGTGGCTACAGTTACTACAAATTAGCTGATGGCGGATTAAAAATCCCTACTTGGTATGGTTTACAGTTTAATACTGGATATGAGCAAAATTCTGGTTCATTTCTAAACCCTCAGGAAAATTTGCCTTCAACAGGTTTATTTTATGCAGGAGTTACTGCATCTGTTGGAAATGGACTTTTTATTGATGAAAGACGCGCAAGCCTTCGACAATCTAAAGTAATGCAACAATCTAGCATTGCAGCAAGGCAAGCTATGTATAATGAGTTGATTTATGAGGCTGGTAATACTTACTGGGAGTGGTTTATGGCTTTTAATACACTAAAAGTATATGAGAACGGATTAGATTTAGTAAAGCAAAGATTTGAGGCAACTAAGCGTAGTGCAATACTAGGAGATAGACCTTTTATTGACACCCTTGAGTCAATCATTCAAGTACAAAATAGAGAAATAAATTTACAACAAGCTGCAGTAGATTTTAAAAATGCAACAGCCAAGCTTAGTATTTATTTATGGATTGATGGTATTTTGCCGATGGAACTTACTGAACAAGCACAACCTCCTTTTATGGATAGTGTTGCAACTGTTTCAATAGACTCATTGCTCATTGTTCAATTGGATAGTTTGTCTATGAAGCACCCTGTGTTGCAACAATATGAGTATAAAATTGAATCTTTGAAAATAGAAAGAAGGCTTAAGCAAGAACAACTTAAACCCAATTTAAACATAAGCTATACCCCTTTATCCGAACCCTTAAACAACAATCCTATTACTAACCTCAGTTTAAATAATTATAGATGGGGTGTTGAGCTTAGTATGCCAATATTTTTAAGAAAGCAAAGAGGAGATCTAAGCTTGACAAATATTAAAATTCAAGAAGGTATGTTAGACTTAAGAATCAAAAATGCAGAAATTGCTTATAAAGCCGTAGCTTCCTTAAACTTATGGGATAATACCAACTCCCAAGCGGTTTTGTATGAGAAAACTGTACGAGATTATTTTGGATTGTTAAAAGGAGAAAGAACCAAGTTTGATTTAGGGGAGAGTTCTGTATTCTTGGTAAATAGCAGAGAAATTGGCTTTATTGAAGCCCAAATAAAGTATATTGAATTGCTTACAAAAAATCAAAAAGCCGTTTTAGGGGCTAGTTACTCCTTGGGTTTGTTGGAATAGTTTGAGTAAAAAATCATAAACTATAATGTCCATAATGGTTTAGTAAATTTCAACTAATACTTTTCAAACCAATCAAATTTATTGTGAATAATGTTTTCCTTCTCCGTTTTGATATAACTTAAATAAGCAGCTGAAACTGGAGATAGTTTCTTGTTCTTTAACCAAATAAGATACCAGGTTGATTTTATAGGAAATCCTTTGACTGAAATGATTTGTAATTGCTGATTATCCAATTCATTTTTAATTCCAATCAAAGGCATAATTGAATATCCAAGACCTGCAATAACTGCTTGTTTGACGGCTTCATTACTGGTTAACTCCATTTTCTTTTTTACTGGAAGATTATTTTTTATAATAAACTTCTCCATTACATGTCTGGTTCCAGAGCCCTGCTCACGATAAATTAACGGAATGGTTTCAAATATTCTTTTGTCGTAGGTTTTATTTGCGAAATGGCCCTCATTATTGCCTACAACAAAAAGTTTGTTTTGCATAAGGGTTACTTTTTCAATACTCAAATTTTCGGGTAAGACACTTACCAATGCAAAATCCACTTCATTTTTTTCAAGACTGTTAATTACTTGGGCTTTATTAGTAACATCCATCATTAGTTCCACACCTCCATGTTGATTGATAAAGTCGGCAATAAAAAAGGGCGCAATATACTTGCCAGTGGATACCACTGATATTTTTAGTTTCCCAGTAATTTGACCCTTGTGTGCATACATTTTGAAGTTAATGGCATGCACTTCTTCCATTATTTTTTCCGCTGTTGCGGCAATCTCATTCCCAAAATCTGTTACAAAAATCTTTTTATTAATAACTTCTATCAACGGTATGGTAAAATAACTTTGAAAATTTTTTAACTGAATTGAAACTGCAGGTTGAGTTAAATGTAACGCTTCGGCAGCCTTTGTAATGCTTAAAGTTTCTACAACTTTTAAGTAAATTCTTAGTTGGTTGAGGGTATAGTTCATAAATATATTTTATGTTAAACATTGCAAAGTTAAATAAAAATTAATGATATAGTTGTCACAGTTTTGCAGCTGAATAACGAATGAAGAATATGAATACAAAAAATAGAATAATCTCCGCTATTTTCCTACTGCTAGGCATTCTGAGTTTAGGAATAGCATTAACAATATCAGATATACCTAGCAGAGAGTTGTTAAAAGCATTCGCCTTGATTTTTTGGTTACTGGCTTTCAAAGTGCTAAAAGAATCAATAGCTGCAAAAACAATAAAAATCAATTCATCAATAGCAAAATTTAAAATTTTAAAGAATAAAACATGAAAAATCATCAAACAAAATTAATTGAAGGGATTTTCTCCCCAATTAAAGCCAAAAATCTTTTGTTAGACCTATTTAACTACAAAGTCGACTTTCATAAAAATGAAAAATTAAGCAATCATCTTCGCTTTGGTACTGACCGTGAACAGTCTGAAAAAAGAATAAAAGAATTGATGCTAGAAAAAAAGCAATTACTGGAGTGGTTTGATAGTCTGGATGATACAGAAATATTAGCGATAAACTGTAATATTATTATTGAGAAGTTGCCTTAATGGAGTTTAAAATTTTACTAAGTAACCTAACTAACCCGACACTTTTGTTTTTTGTGTTAGGTATTATTGCCACTAAAGTAAAAAGTGATTTAGAAATACCTGCAAGCAGTAGTAAATTTATTTCACTTTATTTACTTTTTGCTATTGGATTTAAAGGTGGTCAAGAGTTGGCGCACAGTATATTTACAAGTGAAATAGTCTATTCACTTATTTTCGGTGTGGTTTTAGCATCTATCATACCACTATATACTTTTTTTATTCTTAAAAGAAAATTAAGTGTAAGTGATGCCGGGGCGGTAGCAGCTTCTTATGGTTCGGTAAGCGCTGTAACATTTGTTGCTGCAATTGCGTTCTTAGAAGCGCAAAAAATTGCTTCTGGCGGACACATGGTTGCTATCATGGCTTTAATGGAATCGCCCGCAATTATTGTAGGAGTTATTTTAATGATGAAGTTCGACCGCGAAAGAAAAAGTGATAATACGGTAAATATTAAATCTGTTATTCAGCATTCTTTTACCAATGGTAGTGTTTTGATGATTTTGGGAAGTTTAGTTATTGGACTTATTGCAGACTCAAAACAGGCTGAAGGTATTAAACCATTTACTACTGACATCTTCAAAGGGTTCTTAGCTATATTTTTGCTTGAGATGGGAATGGTAACAGCAAAACGATTTTCGACTTTTAGAAAATACGGTTGGTTTGTCTCAGCTTTTGCCATAGTAATTCCAGCAATAAATGGTTGCGTAGTTGCTTTTATCAGCCAATATATCACCGATGATATTGGCAACCGTTTTATTTTTGCAATATTGGCCGCAAGTGCTTCCTACATTGCAGTGCCAGCTGCTATGCGTTTAGCTGCTCCTAAAGCAGACCCTGGGCTATATGTTCCCATGGCTTTGGGTGTAACATTTCCGTTTAATATTACTATAGGTATGCCTTTGTATTTTTTAATTATAAATGCGTAGGAAATAATGTTTAATTCATTTAGGTTACTAAAAACTTCCCGATGTACATCGGGACATTAAAAACTAATGACTCCTCCTTCTTTCCAACTCTTCTTGCAGCAAGGCAAGCTCTCTGCCCATTTGGCCTTTGATAGATGAGTTTTCTTGCGCTCTGCGAGCCAAATAAGGTAAAACCGCCTGAACAGGCCCATAAGGAACATATTTTCCAGCATTGTAACCAACACTGGCTAAGTTAAAACTGACGTTATCGCTCATTCCCAAAAGTTGCGCAAACCAAATATTTTGATGATTATGTGCCAAATCGTGCTTTTTCATCAGTTCAGTTAGCAGTATAATACTTTGTTCATTGTGTGTTCCTGCACAAAAAGAAACTTTATTGATGTGTTCGATACAAAATTTTAGAGCCTCATCATAGTCACGGTCTGTGGCTTCTTTGTTGGGTTGAATAGGAGTAGGGTAGCCCATTTGTTCTGCACGTAAATTTTCTTTTTCAAGGTAAGCACCTCTTACCAACTTGTAACCCTGCAAATAGTTTTGCTTGGTTATCTGCGTTTTTAAATGTTCTAGTCTATCATGTCTGTAAAGCTGAATGGTGTTATAAATATAAATACCATTGGTATTATACTTTTCCATCATGGCATAAGTGGTGTCATCAATGGTATCTTGCAACCAACTTTCTTCTGCATCCACAAATACGCGGACCTTATATTGCGCTGCTGCTTGGCAAATGCTATCAAAGCGCTCTAAAAATTTGTTATAAGAGTTTTGTTGGGCTTCGGTTAGTACTTCATTAGCCCCCAGTTTCTGTAAGGATGCATTGTTTACAATTCCTGATGATTTAAAAATACTAAAATGAATGTTTTTATTACCAGCAGAATGCTTGATGGCTCTTAAAAACTCTGCCGTTGTTTCCTCATATGCCTTTTCATTTCCTTCACCCTCAACACTGTAATCTAGCATGGTGCCTACATTACTTCTGCCTAATTCTAGTATTGTTTTTTGGCAATCGTCTATGCTCTCACCTCCACAGAACCACCCAAACATGGTTTTTTTGATAATACCTTTAACGGGCAACCCTATATTCAATGCCCATGTTGCTAATTTGGGGCCATAATTGATGACCATTGGAAAATTGAAACTTTTAAAAAGTAAAATTCCCTTTTTGAGTTGCCAATTTGTTTTGTGAACAAAGGCTATTTCGGTATTTTTAAAATCCATTATTAACGCCACTGCAAACGTATTATTTATAATTGATATTTAATAATGCCTTATTAAATGAATTTATGCTCAATTAATATTGGATATAAACAATGCTGCCTTTACCTTTGCATTGCTCTTGAAAACCTCAGACGTATTAGCTCTCTGGGCGCAACATCCCAAACTGAGTGCCTTACAAAACAATCACGATATCAGTATAGAAAATCCTTCTGGTAGCATCATTTCTATGCTCATTGCTGGCTATTTTCAATATATGCAGGGCGCTCATTTTGTAGTCTGTTCTAACAGGGAACAAGCACTCTTTATGTATACCGATGTTGTAAACTTTGTTGGTCCCATAAAAGTGCATTTTTTACCGGGATCTTATCCCAAAGGCATAGCGGTATCAGAACCCAATGCCAATGATGTAAAAGAGAGAACAGAAACGCTTTCAAAATTAAAAAAGGGAGATTTTAAGGGTATTGTTATCACCTACCATGACGCAGTTTATGAAAAGGTAGCAGAACTTAAAACGGTTAAAAAATACGAGTACGATTTACAAAAAGGAGAGGAACTAAACCGTGAATTTTTATTGGAGATGCTAGAGTTATGCCATTTTCAGCAAGAAGAATTTGTTTACGAACCAGGATACTTTTCTGTTCGAGGTGGAATAATTGACGTATTTTCTTATGCGCATGAAAGTCCCGTGAGGATTGTATTAGATGGAAATGTCATCGAAAGTATTCGCTTTTTTGACCCTGAAACACAATTGTCCATTTCAGAAAGACAGTTTATAAAACTTACGCCCAATATCAAAGACAAAGAACTTTTTAAAACTTTTGAACCCATCTTTGAATATTTTGATGAACACACAAAATTATGGTTGTGTGATGAGGATATACTAAAACAAAAGATAAGTCAGTATTGGAGAGAAATTAGGCATAATAAAGAAGATGAGACAAATACAGAACTCATTATCAGTCCGCAACAATTGGCGGCTAGAATCAATGGGTTTCATAAAATTAATTGGGGTTTTTCTCCAAAACAGGATATAGAAATAGCACTAAACTGCAATGCTCAACCACTTTTTCAAAAGAATTTTGACATGATATTGGCAGACATGCAACAGTGGGTTGACAAAGGCTATGAATTGTTGGTTTTTGCAGAAAACCCTAGGCAAATTGATAGATTGTATCAAATTATTGAAGATACCGGTAAACCCATCGTTTTCGAGCCCGTTTATGCAGGTTTGACCAGTGGTTTTATTGACCACAGTATCAAAAAGGTTTTCTATACCGATCATCAACTTTTTGGAAGGTATTATCGTTACAAAGACAAAAGAAAATTTACCAAGAACAGTGCGATAACATTAAAGGAACTGCAAGGTTTAAAACCGGGAGATTATGTCGTCCACATAGACCATGGTATTGGGCAATTTGGTGGAATGCACAAAATGGAAATGAATGGCAAAGTGCAAGAAGTGGTACGGTTGGTTTACAAAAACAACGACTTATTGATTGTTAACATCAACTCCTTGCACAAAATTTCTAAATACAGTGGCAAGGAGGGAAATGCCCCCAAAGTCCATAAACTGGGTAGTGGCGTTTGGGAAAAACAGAAGTTAACCACCAAAGCCAAGGTAAAAGACATTGCCAGAGAACTGATCGCGTTATACGCCAAAAGAAAAGCAGAACCTGGTTTTGCGTTTTCACCTGATAATTATTTGCAAACAGAATTGGAGGCTTCCTTTATCTATGAAGATACTCCTGACCAAGCCAAAAGCACGGAGGATGTAAAAAGAGATATGGAGAGCGAACATCCAATGGACAGGTTGGTGTGTGGTGATGTAGGATTTGGCAAAACAGAAATAGCCATACGTGCTGCTTTCAAAGCTGTTTGCGATAGCAAACAAGTGGCTATTTTGGTGCCCACAACAATATTGGCTCATCAGCATTATCGAACCTTTAGGCAACGTTTAGAAGGCTTTCCGGTGAATGTAGATTTTATCAATCGTTTTAAAAGTAAAAGAGAACAGAAAGAAACCTTGCAAAAATTGGCAGATGGCAAGGTGGATATATTAATAGGAACGCACAGAATAGTGAGCAAGGATGTCAAGTTTAAAAACCTAGGCTTGTTAATCATTGACGAAGAACAGAAATTTGGTGTGGCAGTAAAAGATAAGCTCAAAGAATTTAGGGTGAATGTAGATACCTTGACCTTAACCGCTACGCCTATTCCAAGAACATTGCACTTTTCGTTAATGGGAGCAAGGGATTTAAGTATTATCAATACACCGCCACCCAATAGGCAACCCGTGGAAACACGTTTGCAACACTATGACGCAGATACCATTAGAGAAGCCGTTCAATATGAGGTGGGCAGAGGAGGACAAGTGTTTTTTGTGCACCACAGAATAAGTGATATTTACCAAATTGCACAAGGTATAGAAGATTCTGCCAATGTGCGTGTTGCTGTTGCACATGGGCAATTGGATGGACAAGAACTGGAAAAAGTAATGGTTCAGTTTATGGAAGGTGATTTTGATGTGTTGGTGGCAACCTCCATTATAGAAAGTGGTTTGGACATTCCCAATGCCAATACCATTATCATCAACAATGCCCACATGTTTGGGTTAAGTGATTTGCATCAAATGCGTGGTAGGGTGGGCAGAAGTAATAAAAAGGCTTATTGTTATTTAATATCGCCTCCTTTAAACAGTTTGAGCGATGAAGCAAAGCAAAGGTTAAGAACATTGGAAGAGTATGCTGAACTGGGAAGCGGTTTTCAAGTAGCCATGAAGGATTTAGACATTAGAGGTGCGGGAAATTTGTTGGGTGGTGAGCAGTCTGGGTTTATCACCGAATTGGGTTTTGAAATGTATCATAAAATTTTGGATGAAGCCATGAGAGAATTGCATGATGAGGAGTTTAAAGATGTTTTAGATCACCAACATTCCATTGTCAGCAATGATGTAATTATTGATACGGATTATGACCTGATTATCCCTGATTTTTATGTAAAGAATATACCGGAAAGACTCAGTTTATATACACAACTCAGCAATATTGAAACAGAAACAGCGCTCAAGGCTTTTAAAGATAGCCTGATAGATCGGTTTGGCAAACTGCCCAAAAGTTTGAATGATTTGCTAGAAACAGTGCGGTTAAAATGGATTGCCAAACGATTGGGGTTAGAAAAACTGATGGTGAAACGGGGACAGATGAAAATGTATTTTCCGGCAGACCAAAAAGCCTTTGTTTATGAAAGCGATGCTTTTGGAAAAATGATTAATTATGTAATGAATCACCCACAGAAATTTACCGTTAAGCAAACGCCCAATGAGGTTTTGTTCAGCGCTAATATGGTGGACAACGTTGCAGAGGCCTTGGGTTTGCTGCATGATATGGAAGCCTTTGTGAATGAGGGTGGGGTTGGAGTTGGAATGGGGTCTTGAAGATTGGCTTTTATGTGTTTATTCAAGGAAGTTCTAAAAGATTTTGGAAATCTATAAACCTAAATGTGGCCTAAGAAAATTTGAGTCAGTCCCAAGACTTCTTCGGGAGAGTGATCCGCTAAGGCGGATTGTATTGAAAATGAGCAAATTTTCGGCTAATTTCATATTTCGATACATTTTACCGAAGTACTTCGGTAGAAGACAAAAAACACTCAATATGACTCTAAGTCGATATATTTTTTGAGTACAAATAATACTCGATTTGATTATTAGAGGTTTTTAAGGGATGGTAAATTAGTTTAAATTTTTTTAAGCGTTAGTTTGTTTTCTGGCTTATATTGACAATTGTATAGGTTCAATTTTTAATGTATCCTCTAATGTCTTTTTGAATTCGTTTTCATTTGCATAGTTGTAGAACGGAACACCAGTGATTACATAATTGTCTGTGTCAATTTTGATGGTCTTTTCTTCTTCTCTGATTTCTTGTAAAAATTCTTCTTTCCACTTGTCGTTTGCAATGAGGTGTGCACCTTTGGGCTCAATGAAAACTTGATAAGTTAATTCTTTACCTTTTATCTGTTTGCAGAATAAAATAAAATCTGGTTCAAATGCTCTACCTAATTTGTCAATGATTTTAATTACTCTTTCGTTTCGTATTAAGTATATGTTGGTAAACTTTTCTTTAAGTCCTTCAAAGCGCCTTTGAAATAATTCTACAAACTTCTTTTCTTCACTTGTTCCATAGTTTGCATTGTAAACATACCAAGGTTCACTAACAACAAGGTCTTCTTGACCATCTGCCCTTTCGCTCCCAATTGGTACTTTAATAACTTTATCTACAAATACATTATGAACATAATCATTTATATAATCAGACCCTTCAAACTCTGTGGTGTTGTTTTTAATTTCCATTTCAATGGATTGTAATAGACCTTGAACTGCTAATAGGTAATCTAGATTTGTAATGTTAGTGAGCCTTGTTTTTGAACCACTGAAAGAAATTTCTAAACCAGCCAAAAAATCTTTGCTATCAATAAAGTTTGATAGAGAATCAACCTTTGGAAAAAAACCTCTCTAAACTGTCAAAATAGAAATACGGATTTTGGGTCAAAGCAAAACGTATAATGTGTTTTGGAACATCCAAAACTTTAAAGTCTTTGCTTATCGTCTTTTCTGTTTCGGTTTCTTCTTCTTTGCTAAAAGCACTTGATATTTTACCTGAACCCGAAGAAAGCATAAATGCAAAATTGCGTTTTGAAACGCCTAAATCCGTAAACGAATTAATGTTTTTGACGGTGACCGCAGGAGCGAAATGTTTTTCGCCCCATTGTTATTATCATTTGCAATATTTTCCGCCCCAATATCATATTTAATATTTTTTGCCCCATCATCAAACCCATTATCCGGCAAATTATTATTGAACGAATGATTATTCGCCCCCACAAATTCAATAATTCCATGGATATGGTTGGGCATGATTATATGTTCATGCAATATCACATTTGGAAAATGATTTGGAATTTCTAACCAACATTGGTTCGCAATATTGCCCGCATCATTGTTCATCATTTTTCCATTTTCTGTTTTCCCGAATAAACATCTGCGGTCATAACAACATATTGTTACAAAATACAATCCTGCCTGCGAATAATCATATCCTTTTAATCGGATGGATTTGCGATGGTGGATTTTGGGGTTGTATTTTGTTTTATGGTTCATTCTTTGTTATCGTATTCTTTACAATAAAAGTCGGCACCATCGATACTTTTATCAGCCCGTGTATATTACACAAATGTAATCAATACGCGCAAAACACAAAATCCTTAAATTTCAAAAACAATATATTGATAGCAGGATAGAATTTTATTGACATGATTTAATTCCAATAAAATTCTTAATTTCGTCCCATGATTCAAAGAAAACAAAGTCTTTACTTGTTGATATTGGCGGTGGTGAGCATCATCGTTTCCTTTAGCAATGCTGCTGTGCTTCAATTTAAGGGTGTGGGTTTATACAATGGCAATGCTATAGACAAAGCCATGGTAAGTTATAGTCAACTTGCTTTTTTAAATGGCGAAGAAGTGGTCAATATTGTTTCCCCTTCTAAAACACAGTTTATTTTATGGTCAATTGCTTTGTTGGCTGTTTTGGCAATACTTTCCTTTAAAAACAGAAAAAGACAAATAACCTTTTGCTCGTTCAACTTTGCTTTCATGCTGTTTATTCCTGTTTTTATTTATTTGGATTTACGCAATGTTCAACAACTGTTTACACAAGGAGATATTGGAATTCTTATTTCCGCTACCTTTCCCTTGGCCTTGATTATTATGAATTTTTTGGCGGTGCGTGCAATAATTAAAGACCATAACCTCATAAAATCTATGGATAGGTTGCGCTAGTTATTTTAATCAAAACACCACCTTTCATAATTTCTGACATTTGAATGTCAGATTTATTCCATTTCTGTCATTTAAAATGTTTGCTATGATGACATTGGCTGACAATTAGTCATAAATTCGCTTATTTTTTATTGCAAATTTTGCTTGGTATCCTAATTGCTTTCTAAAAAGAAAATAACAAGAACAATGAGTAAAATAATAGGAATAGATTTAGGCACAACCAATTCATGCGTTTCTGTAATGGAAGGAAATGAACCAGTTGTAATTACCAACAGTGAGGGGAAAAGAACAACTCCTTCTATTGTTGCATTTTTAAAAGATGGCGAAAGAAAAATTGGTGACCCAGCTAAACGTCAAGCAATTACAAACCCAGAGAAGACTATTTCGTCTATCAAAAGGTTTATGGGAAACACCTTTGACCAAGTAAAAGAAGAAGTGGGGCGTGTACCCTACAAAGTGGTTAAAGGGGAAAACAATACCCCAAGAGTGCAGATTGACGACAGACAATTTACACCACAAGAAATTAGTGCCATGATTCTTCAAAAAATGAAAAAAACGGCAGAGGATTTTTTAGGTATGGAAGTAAAAGATGCGGTAATTACCGTGCCTGCTTACTTTAATGATGCCCAAAGACAAGCCACAAAAGAGGCTGGAGAAATTGCAGGTTTAAATGTAAAACGTATCATCAATGAGCCTACAGCAGCAGCTTTGGCGTATGGTATGGATAAAAAAGGAACAGAATCTAAAATTGTGGTTTTTGACTGCGGTGGTGGAACACATGACGTTTCTGTATTAGAATTGGGTGACGGTGTTTTTGAAGTTAAATCTACAGATGGAGATACCCATTTAGGTGGAGATGATTTTGACCAAAAAATAATAGATTGGTTGGTGCAAGAGTTCAAGGATGAAAATGGTGGATTAGATTTAACCAAAGATCCAATGGCATTGCAACGATTGAAAGAAGGAGCAGAGAAAGCAAAAATAGAATTGTCAAATGCTGCCACTTCAGAAATTAACTTGCCTTATATTATGCCAGTTGATGGTATTCCAAAACATTTGGTACGTACCTTAAGCAAAGCAAAATTTGAGCAATTGGTGGATGATTTGGTGCAAAGAACCATTGCACCTTGCAAAAAAGCCTTAAAAAATGCAGGCATGAAGCCTTCGGATATTGATGAAATTATTTTGGTAGGTGGTTCTACAAGAATACCTGCAGTACAAGAAGCGGTAGAAAAATTCTTTGGAAAAGCACCCAATAGAAGTGTAAACCCAGATGAGGTTGTTGCCATAGGTGCTGCCATTCAAGGAGCTGTTTTGACAGGAGAAGTAAAGGATGTATTGTTGTTAGACGTAACGCCACTTTCTTTAGGAATTGAAACAATGGGCGGTGTATTTACGAAGTTAATTGAATCTAACACCACCATCCCAACCAAGAAAGGCGAAGTGTTCTCAACTGCATCAGACAATCAACCTTCTGTACAAATTCATGTATTTCAAGGAGAACGCCCGATGGCAAAGGATAACAAAGCAATTGGAATGTTTAATTTAGATGGAATTCCACCAGCACAACGCGGTGTACCTCAAATTGAAGTTACTTTTGATATTGATGCCAATGGTATTTTGAACGTAAGTGCCAAAGATAAAGGTACTGGTAAGGAACAAAAAATCAGAATTGAATCTAGCAGTGGCTTGAGCAAAGAAGAAATTGAAAAAATGAAAAAAGAAGCAGAGGCTAATGCAGACTCTGATAATAAAGCAAAAGAGGAGATTGAAAAATTGAATGGTGCTGATACTTTGATTTTTTCAACTGAAAAGCAATTGAAAGAGTATGGAGACAAAGTGCCTGCGGATAAAAAACAAGTAATAGAGGATGCCTTGGGTGCTTTGAAAACAGCGCATGAAGCCAAAAACTTTTCCGATATTGACACGCATACCGCTGCTTTAAACGAGGCTTGGAATGCTGCAAGTCAGGATATTTATGCTGCACAACAAGAGGCTGACAAAGGAGATACTGCCAATGCTGAAAATGCAGGCGAAACTGAAAACAGCGCCAAAACAGATGATGTTGAGGATGTTGATTTTGAGGAAGTGAAGGAGTAATACTTAGTTTTTAATGTCCCGATGTACATCGGGAAGTTATTAGTTTTTAGTAATGAAACATTTCTCAAAGCTTAAATAATTAAGAAAGGGATACTTTATGCGGTGCATGGAGTATCCTTTTTTTGTTACTTCTAAGCCTCTCAGCAATTAAGCATAAAAGCTTTTAATTCACCTCCTCATGCTCCACACTGATATGCACCAAAGCATCTCCCTGATTAACCAAAGGTGCTTCATTTGAGCAAATAACATAGCCCGTATGCAAGGCTCTTACATTTTTCTCAAATTCGCCATAAGGGTCTGATATGCTACCAATGATATCGCCTTTCATCACTTTTTCTCCAAGACTTACTACATTTCTATACATTCCTGCATAATTTGCCCTTAACCATGTGGATTTACGAATAAGAATTTGTTTTTCCTTTTCAGGTTCATTGACAATTTCATTTTCAAAGTTTCGCATTCCCAATTGATGCATTACCCTCAAAGCCCCTTGCACACCAGTTTTGGTAACATGCCTTTTTAAACTTAAACTTTTACCACCTTCAAAAAGCAATACTTTTTTGTTCAAGGCGGAAAGTGATTTACGAAAAGAATTGTCTCTCACTTTAGAATTGAGTACAAACCGCGCATTGAATACTTTTGCCAGCTCCATACACTCAGGTATGGTATCATCAATCCGTACTTGCGAGTAATTAAAACGATTGCCACCACCAGTATGAAAATCAATGCAATAATCAATATGCGGAACAATTTCTGTCATTATTTTATGGGCAAACCTTGAGGCTAATGAGCCTTTGGCAGAACCCGGAAATACTCTGTTGAGGTCTCTGCCATCTGGAAACTGCCTTTCTAAATTTAAAAAGCCAAAAACATTCATAACAGGGATACAAATTACCATGCCTTCATGCGGTTTATTATATTTTTTGGCGATGATTTGTCTTACTATTTCCACGCCATTTATCTCATCACCATGAATTCCTGCAAGCAATAATAGGGCAGGGCCAGGTTTTTTACTTCGCTCAATGATAATAGGAACCTCAATACTGGTGCGGGTGTGCAATTTTGCAAAATCAAAATGCAAAACTGTTTTACCAAAGGGTATTGATTGATTCAGTATGGTTAAAGTAGGTGTATTAGTGGTTTTCAATGAAGTATATTGTTAAAAGGATGAAGTAAGTAAAATTTAGTTATTGCTTGGCAAATTGTTTGCCATGGAGGCGTCAGTTTTCTTTTTTATTGCTAAAATAACAGCGTAAACCTTGTCCACTTCTTTGATGTGAGAAATATTTTGAGGGATTGCAGCACCTGGCCACCATCCCATACTTTGGGCAGCCTTATTTTTTTGATTTTGTGCCATTAAAAATATAGTACCAGAACCATCTGCCTTGGCTTCATATTCAAGGTTGGTTAAGGTTTCAATATTCAACGATTTTATCGTTTTTGAATAAATGCCCAACCTAATCAATATTCTATTGTCAGTAATTCCATAAAATGTATTTTTTCTAGATTTTAAGTCCATAATAAAACGTCCAAAAACAAACATCAACCCAATTAAAACAAAGGGAACTCCAAAAAGAACAAAAAATATAGGTGCGCCAGAACTGATAGCCATGGTTATCCAAAATATGGAGAAACTACACCATAAAATACTGAATGGGATCAAGAAAAAATCAAAAGTTCTAAACATAATTCCTTGCTTGGGTTGTGCCGCCCATAAAAGCCTTTCTCCATCATGAAGATAGGGTTTTAGTTCTGAATAAGCATCAATAATCATATTGTTTCATTCTTAACATCCTGATTTATCCCGAAGCACTTCGGGACGGGAAGGAGGGCAAGATACAAATGGTTTATATCAAAACAAACTATGAAAATACCTCAATTGGGTTTTGTAAATGGATTGCGATACAATTTTATACCATTAAAACTATCAATAGGGTTCTTTAATTCAAAACCAATCCTTAACAATCGCTCTTTCAGGTCTTCATCGTCATTGCTGAGTATAAATGGGTATTTTGGGGCAGTCATTATTTCTTCAATCAAATCATCAGGAAAATCTTTGGCAATTCTAACCCCTTTTCGTTTGGCAAAAAATAAGGTCGCATTAGGGTTGTTATCAAACGCAGAAATGATAAACGTATTTTTACTCACATATTTATTTAAAAATGAGTCGATACCCCAATATTTTTCTATGGTGCCAGGCATGGCAGGCTGATAATAATAGTTGCCCGGGGAATGCCTTGCTTGTAGTTGCTTTTTGGTAAAATTAAAATTACTTAGGGCTATCAACAAAATAAGTACGCGCAATATCCAATTAATTAAAAACCATTCCCTTAGTTGAATGTAGGCTATCAATATTAAGAAGAAAACTAAAGGGCAAAAGGCAATTAAATAATAGTCGTGGTACACAAACTGTTTTTGAAAAAGGATGTAAAAAACAATGCCCAAAAGCAGTAACCTTATGGTAATAATGCGCAATAGCCTTTGCTCAATCTTTTTAGATACAAGCCAAAACAATCCTAAGCCAATAAGCATCAAAGTTGTCCAACGGTAAAATTCAGGTTGCCAAACTTTCCAATTTTCATGGATTATATTGATAAAGTCAGGGAAGTTTTCAGCGGGATTTGCAGCCAATAAGAAATGAGGGTTTTGAAATTTTTCGTTCAAATAGGTTGCCCACTCATACCAGCCAGCCACCATGCCAATGGAAAGCAAACCTGCTACCAAAACCTTCCACTGTATTTGTCTGTTTTCAATAATATAGATGCTTACAGCCACGGCTAAATGAATGGCATAACTTGCTTTTAACAGTCCAGCCACTGCAAAAACAAAAAGCCCAATAATTAGTTTTGCTTTGTTCTTGCGTTGTTTCAAAACCAAGCGCCAGCCTAACATACTCAGACCCATGGCGGGAACGTCCGGCAAAAAATTAAGCGCGTAAAAGCACAAGATAGGAGACGATGCCCATAATAAAGTAATCAGCACTGAAGGGATGGATTTTATGTAAAACCGAGCAATTTGATAAGCACTCAATAAACCTATCAGGTAAAACAGAAAAACGGTGAGTCTATAAATTTCATAACTAAAACCTGTGAACTTAAAAACTTGGGCAAGTGTAAAATAGATGGCGGGGAACTCACAGCCTACAATGCCGCTATTGTTTCTGTTTTCCATTACCTCTGGGTATAGAAAGGTGGTATTGTTTTGCCAATAGTTATAAACCAAAGATGCTCTGTCCGTTTGTGCACCAGAGTGAAAACCATCAGGAGGCAGGTGCAAATATTTTTGAAAACCCATTCCCCAACAGAAAAGAATAATAATTGCGGCAACGCATAAAGTGGGAATAAGTTTGGAAAAGAGCTTTGTCATCTATTGAAATGCAAACTTAATCTAAAAAATAAAACCTCAAAAGATAACTTTTGAGGTTTTATAGTGCGCATGAAGGGACTCGAACCCCCACGTCTCTCGACACTAGATCCTAAGTCTAGCGCGGCTACCAATTACGCCACATGCGCGTTTTTGGAGGTGCAAAAGTAAGAGGTATTATCTAATTATCTAGCAATTTTTATAAAAAAATCTTTCCTTTTTTACTTAGGTTTGCATTTCTAAAATATATGCAGTCATACAATCTTACTTTATTTTTGATAATTGCCTTACCAATCCTGTTGTTAAATAGATTGGGCTTCTGGCTTTTATTCAAAAAAGCGGGTGTCAATCCTTGGATTTCTATCATTCCTTTTTACAATTGGTACACTTGGGTTAAAATAGTGGGCAGACCCACGTATTATTTTTTCCTTCTATTTGTTCCTATTGTCAATCCCATCATTTGGTTTACCATGTCTATAGATTTGCTGAAAAGTTTTGGTAGGTTTAAATTTTACGAGCAGGTTTTAGGCACTTTATTTCAATTTGCATATTTACCATATATTGGATTTCAAAAAGAGGTAGTTTATTTGGGTCCTGCAGAATCAAAAGAATTTCAGAAAAAATATCCCAAGAAAAAAGAAATGGGAAGAGATTGGGCAGATGCAATCTGGTTTGCCATCATGGTGGCTTCATTGGTGAGAATGATTTATGTGGAGCCTTACCAAATCCCTACCCAATCAATGGAACGCTCTCTGCGAGTAGGAGATTATTTATTTGTAAGCAAGTTGCACAATGGTTTTAGAGTGCCAAGCACTCCTATTTCCATTCCTTTTGTTCACAGAGATTTGGCAGGTATCCCTTCATACAATAAAATTATTACCATGCCTTACATCAGAATACCCGGTTGGGTGGATGTAAAAGCTGGTGATCCAACTGTTTTTAATTGGCCTGCGGATGACATGGATTTCCCGATTGATAAAAAGCAAAATTTTATTAAGCGATGTATGGCAGGGCCTGGCGATAGTATAATGCTAGTCAATAGCTTTGTTTATTTGAATGGTAAAAAACTGAATACAATGCAAGGTGAGCAATACAGCTATATTGTTGGTAACAGTAAATACCCTTTAAGAGAAAAGGAGTTTGATAAACTGGATATTTATGATGTTGGTCAAACGGGATATTTGCCTCAATTAATTGATAATTTAGACAGTTCTTCACGTCTAAAAAGTTTGCCATTAGATCAATTAAAGCACATTATGACCAATGAGGCAACTTTAGAGTTGTTGCAGAAGAAAGGGATTATTGATATTGTTTTTAGATTGAAAGGTGGTGCTAGTGAAATATTGTATCCGAATTATCCCACAATGCCTTATTTAAACTGGACTGTTGATGATTGTGGTCCCTACTATTGCCCGAAAAGAGGGGATGTGATTGACATGTCCATTCCAGAAAATGCATATATGTATGGTTATGTTATCAAAAATTTTGAGGACAATAAAAATGTTGAACAGATTGGCCCAAAAATTACCATGAACGGTGAAAAAGTAGGGAAATACACTTTCCGTTACAATTACTATTGGATGATGGGAGACAATCGCCATAACTCACTGGATTCAAGAATATGGGGATTTGTACCAGAATCACATATTTTGGGCAAGCCTTTGTTGGTGCTATTTTCAGTGCAGTACAAGCAAGTGAATGGTATCAATAAGTTTGAAAAAGTGCGATGGAATAGATTGTTTAAAGGGATTAACTAAGAATTAATAATTGCGAATTAAAAATTAAAAATGTCGGAATTAGGACAATGGGCAATTTGCAATGATGAATTAAGAATTAAACTAAATCATTTCACGCCAAGCCGCTCCCTATCTACATCGGGAGTCGCCATTTGCTCAGAACCATTTTTTATAGTTAGGGGTTTAATACCTTGATAGGAAAGTTGTAATACTCTAAAATGGTTTGCCTCAAGTAATTTTTATGAAATATAATAGGGTTAATTTTGATTTGTAAAAGGCGTCTTTGCGCCTCCCGATGTACATCGGGAGCGAGAGAAAAATAATTTCATGCCAAGCCGCCTGTTGCTCAGAATTATTTTTTTTATCCTTAACCAATAATCCTTTCTGCACCAGCATAGATATTGAAACGGTGTTCGTTTAAAAATCCTATAAGGGTGATACCAAATTCCTCTGCCAATTCTACTGCCAAACTTGAGGGAGCTCCCACTGCTAAAACAACCTGAATTCCTGCCATTGATGCTTTTTGAATGAGCTCAAAACTGGCTCTGCCGCTTAACAATAATAGGTGTTGATTGAGCGGCAATTGGTTTGCAACAAAGGCTGCACCTATCAATTTGTCAACCGCATTGTGCCTCCCTACATCTTCTCTTAAATACAACATATCGCCATTGATATCAAACAAAGCGGCAGCATGCAAGCCTCCTGTACTTTGAAATACTTCTTGTTTATGCTGTAGTTTTTTTGGCAACAGGTGTAAAATATCTTTTTTTACTTGCAATGGTTTTTTTGAATTATCTATTTTGCAGACTGTTTTAATAGAGTCAATACTGCTTTTACCGCACACGCCACAACTGCTGCTGGTATAAAAGTGTCTTTCAATTTTGCTTAAGTCAATTGGTTCGGTATCATTAAGCATAACATTGGCGGTATTTTCACCCAATGTTACTCCTTCTATTTGATGCGCTTGATGAATAATTCCTTCCGTATAAAGAAACCCAGTGGCCAAGTCGTCATCATTGCCAGGAGTGCGCATGGTTATAGAAATATTTTTATTGATAATGGGCGGATTGGCCTTAAACATACTCAGGCTAATTTCCAAAGGTTCTTCAACGGCTAAAATGTCTTCCATTGCCATAAAGTTGCCTTCTTTTACCTTGATAATATTTTTATGGGCGATGTTACTCATGGATAATTTTAATTATTTTTTGATAAGCTTCTGGGGTATCTATGCTTTCAAAAGCAGCCCCTTTTGCTTCTACAAAATTAACTGAATTCTGTTGTAAAACCCTGTTCAATGAATATTCAGCTTTTATCTGCGCAGTTTTAAGTTTTTGGTACATGGTATATTCATAAATACCCAAAGTAGGGATGGGGTAATTGCTAAGGATATCCTTATAAACCGTAGCATCCATGCTTTTATCTCTTGTAATCAAAAGTTTTAAAATATCATCTATTTCTAATAGGGGATAATCACAGCCAACAATTAGCCAAGCGGTTGGATAAGCCTCAAAGGCTGTTAAAATTCCTCCCATAGGACCAATTTTAGCGTAGTTATCTTTAATGAATTTGTATTCGTTTTCAACAGGTTCACTGTTTTTAACAGAAATATAGGTGTCCAGTCCACAAGCCATAAGCATATCAGCCACATGAAATTTTTGAGCTTTCTGACGATAAACCAAATCGCCTTTGTCCATTCCCATCCGGGTAGATTCGCCACCTGCCAATACCAATGCTTTTATGTCAGAGAATTTCATTGATTTGTTCTTTTTTTAATTTTAACACCAGTAAACGGTAAATGCAGTGCATGCATCATTCCACCCAAACCACTTTCTAACAAAGCCCAAAGAGCGGTTAGCGATAAAATAGCATGGTTGTTAGGGTTTTGTATTTTCACGATTTATTTGTACTGAGGTTATGTCTTGAAATATAACTTAGGGAGGAGGCAAATATAAGGAACGGCAATGCAAAACTGTAATTATAAAACGTTAAGTTATAAATAAATACAGGTTTTTAAATCAACAACCTTAAAAAGATTTCTAATTATATAGTTCATAGTGGCTTTCGAGCACTGGGTGCGAGAGATTATTTTCTTCACGCTAAGCCGCAAAGTAAAAATCCGTTTAAATATGAAAGGCCGTTCTGAGCATATGTTGTCTTAGCGGTTTCCTATGTACATCGGGAGTGAGAGAGTTATTAAAAATCAATCCTATAAAATTAACCGAACGCCACCCAATTCTTCAACTCTATAGGGAAAGGTATTGTTAGGAGAGGAGATAAACATAAAATTTGGAGGAATGCGCCAATCCTTAGAAAGTTTTTTAATTAATTTGGGGGAGAGTTCATCTTTTAAAATGACATAATTTACCTTTATTTCAGGATATTCTAAATCTAAAAAACTTATTTCTTGATAAAAGCGTTCACTCACTTCGCTCTCTTCCTTATTTATCAGGGCTATTTTAACTTGTTTGGTATGTTCATTTTTTCTGATATAGAGCATCGCTTTGTTTAAAATGGCAATGTTGTCGTCTTCTGTAAAAAAAACAAATTCTTGACCATTAATACTTGATAGTCTTCGGTTGATGCTTAAATTGATGCCTGAAATGGTTTTTTCAATGCGCTCTGAAAATGATTTTACTACGTGTAAAACTCCCGTTAAGATAATTGTACGGTTAAGCATAATCGTTATAAAAGTGATAAAGGGAATAAAGTAAAGAATGAATATGGTTAAGTTACTTGGACCCCCTTTTCTGGGTGGCATAGAGATATTACCAAATAAAGCAATACCTACTGCAATGAGGGCAACAATTACTGCAAACCAAGAAGCTTTGGCAGGGCGTGGAAGTGATGAGCGTTTAATTTTAAGCAAGATGTTGCCAATAGCAAAAAGAGCCATTACAGATAAAAATGAAATGGTATAAACCCCAGCTAACAAGCCAACATTTCCATTGGTAATAAAAAGTACAGAAATACAAAGCAAAAAGAAAATAATGGTAATTCTGTATGAAGTGCCTTTTTTGTTCTTTTTTAGAAAATACTGGGGTAATATTCTGTCTAGCGTCATGCGCTCTAAAAGCCCTGTAACACCTACAAAACTTGTTAAAACTGCACCACTCAGAACGAGTACTGCATCAATAGCAACCACATTTTTAAGCCATTCTCCTCCCACGGCATTTCCCATGATTACCAAAAGTGTATTTTGAACACCCGGGTTTTGTAAAACAGGCATTGCAAACAAAGAAAGGGCAAAAAACGCCATGAGGGGATTGGCAATAGAAACAATAATCCACATATTGCGCAAGGTTTTTGGAAAAACCCCCTTTTGTTGTTCTTCTACAAAGTTTGCTGAACTCTCAAACCCAGAAACGCCTAACATTGAGGCAGCAAAACCATAAAAAATTGCCATGCCCATTGTAGTTCCGTCTAAGGGTAAATGGTAGTTGGACAGGAATGTTCCTAATCCATTTATATACAAATATTGACCAATAAATATACTCAAAACCAATAGTGAAACCAGGTGAAATATAAAAATAACAATTGCCACATTGGCAGATTCTTTTAGACCACCAATCACCAAAACGGCAAAAAACCCTAATAACAGAGCCGTAGATAAAATTATCGGTAGTTGATTAAATACACTGTGTAAATAGTGCATCGCTTCATTTCCGCTTATAACGGCTGTAGCCATGTAGGACAAAATGGTTAAAGTTGCAGCAAAAGAAGCCATTGATTTACTGGTTGTATTGAGCAGTGCATTATAAGCACCACCATTTAAAGGTATGGCACCCACTACCTCTGCATAAATTTTTCTAAAAAGGAATAACACACCGCTCACAATGAGCAAAGTTATCCAAGCGTACTGACCGGCAAAGGCAATTGCCAGCGCAGAAACATAAAGAACTGATGAAGAGATATCGTTACCACAGATAGCGGTGGCAGCCAGTTGACTTAGTTTAACAGGTTTTTTGGGTATGGGTTTAACTATATTTTCTGACATGAATGATTTTTTAATTCAAGGACTATTGAAAGATAAGTTTATAAACTAGAAAGTGGTATCCTAGTTTTAATGCAAATCTAACAAAATAAATGTGTTTTTGATTTAATTGATTAATTAGGTTGAAAATTTTTTTAAGGATGGCTGAATAAATAGGGATTAATTTTTAAAATTATAAAAATATACCTGAATTTGGGTATAGCTGCATTTTAAAACAACACGTTGTTTGCAGTAAATATTTATAATTATGAAAAATAAAATACAAAAATCAATTTTAATTGCAATGTTTATCTCCTTAGGAGGATTGAGCAATGGTGCATTTGCACAACAACTGGTTAAAGATATAAGACCTGGTGGATATAACTCTTCGCCTCGCCAATTCATATCAGTTGGCACTACTATGTTTTTTATTGCCGACACATCAATAACAGGTAATAACCCAGCACTATGGAAAACGGACGGGACAGCGAATGGGACTGTAAGAGTTTTTGGTAAAATATTGCGGGCATCTGGATCGGGTGATGGGATGGCTAGTTTAAATGGGTACTTGTATTTTGTAGCTTATGATCCAAACCTAGGGTTTGAGTTATGGAAAAGTGACGGAACAGAATCAGGAACTTTGATGGTAAAAGATATAGCACCTAATAATCTTTCTTCCCATCCAAGAAATTTAATTGTCATGAACGGAATGTTGTATTTTAAGGCTAGCCTTGATGGAATCGATGATAGGGAATTGTGGAAAAGTGATGGAACAGAAGCGGGAACTGTAATGGTTAAGGATATTCTTCCAGGTATATATGGGCAAACAACTAATTATGAGAACATGGTGGTTGTAAATGGCATGCTGTATTTTTCAGCAAGAATTGCGACCAACGGTAGAGAACAATTATGGAAAAGTGATGGAACGGAAGAAGGAACTGTAATGGTTAAAGATCCTGCAGGTTATTCTATTGGAAATCTTAATGAATTTAATGGTAATTTATATTTTTCAGGAAATGATGGTGTGAATGGAGAAGAATTATGGAAAAGCGATGGAACAAATGCAGGAACCATGATGTTAAAAGATATAAACCCTGGGATATCAGATTCTTATATTAAAAGTAAGATGACTGTATTTAATGGAAATTTATACTTTATAGCTAAAACGTCAGCCAACGGAGTTGAGCTTTGGAAGACAGATGGTACATCTACTAATACAGTTTTGCTAAAAGATATTAGGCCAGGTACTTTAGATGGTATCAATTATTTTTCTCCCTTTAAACAGGCAAATGGGAGTTTATATTTCACTGCAAATGATGGCATTAATGGATTTGAATTATGGAAAACAGACGGAACAGAATCGGAAACTGTTATGGTTAAAGATTTAAAACCAGGCAGTAATGGGTCATTTTCTCCTTTAGATTTAAACCCTAAAGATTTTGAAACAGTGGGTAATGTATTATATTTTTCTGCCGACAATGGAACGTATGGTTATGAACTATGGAAAAGCGATGGTACTGACGCAGGCACATCTCTTGTAAAGGATATTCAAACTCCCGGAAAAACTATAAGTGCGTCATCTGATCCAGGGGGATTATTTAATCACAATGGTGTTCTGTTTTTTAGTGCAGATGATGGTATTCGTGGACGTGAATTGTGGTCATTAAATTCAACTGTTGGCATTAAAGATTTTAATACAACTACTGCCATGCGTATTTATCCCAACCCCTGCAATGAAGAATTGTTTATAGAAATAGCGGACTACATAAACACTACAGCGGAAATATTGAATTTAGAAGGTCAGTTATTACAAAGTATTCCATTGCAATCATCAACGATTACGATACAAATCAATGAACTCCCAAGTGGACTATATTTAGTTAAAGTAAAAAGTCCAGAAGGAACGATAGTGAATAGATTAATTAAGAATTAATAAACACATACTTCCAAAGTTAAATTACCAATTAAAAAATTTACTTATGAATATTCTCAAAATTAAAAAAAAGAACATCTGTAAAATTTGTTTCAGGCAATATTATTATAAAAATAAAAACACGCAATCGGTCAAATTTCTTTACCTATGTTTCATAATATTTTCCTTTCTAACAGTTGGCTGCCTTAAAGAAAAAACTGAGTCAAACATTGAGCTTCAAAAAACTGAATACATCGCTTTTTGTGATGAGGCACATAATACAGATGCAGGTAATTATTTAGATATTACGTGGTTCACATTTGATGGAACGGTTGTAGATGCAGATAAACCCGAAAATGCTGCTGTAAAGTATTCATTCATATTAGATGGGGATGTTACTTATTCTTATACAGTACGCGAAAAAGTAAGTGGATCAAGCGGAATAATAAGTATGTCTGCAAAAGATTACAGCGGCACATTAAAAGAAGGTGCTTTTATTGAAACCCAACTTAATAAAGTACAAGTAGTTCGCGATGGTCTTGCATGGAAACTGCTAGTAAATGGCAGTTATGCTGATGTTACTGGCTCAAGTCCATCTGGACAATGCCCCGAAGGTACATGGTACAGTCCTGCGTGTGGAGATCCCAAAGGTGTAATTTGGAAATTCGGAAGTGACAACAAAGGTTCTTTTTCAAATAAAGACTGCAATGGAATCTGTTCTCCTATGGTTTTTACATTTTCTTATAAAATGTCAGGCACCACCTGTTCAATTACATATGATGCGGTACAACCTATAGTAAAATGTACCGGTTATCAGGATTCACGCCCTCCCACGCCAAAACCAGCCTCGATTACTTTATCCTGTAGCAATGATAAACTGACTGTAACTAGTGGTAATGGCACACAAGTATTTACTAAGTAGCCTTTTACTACGCAAGAGTTGGATATTACATAATAAAAAGAGGCATTTCAGAAAAGTTAAATAAATTAGGATCATTATAAAAACAAACAAACAAATGGAAAACAAAAAAACAAAAATTTTTATGACACTATTCTTGGGATTAGGAATAACAGCAGCAAATGCACAACAAGTTATTACTACCGCAGGTGGAAATGCATCAGGAACAGGTGGTTCAGTCAGCTATTCTGTGGGGCAAATTGCTTATAAAACAGACAGCAGCTCATCAGGTTCTATAGCACAAGGAGTTCAACAACCGTTTGAAATATCGATTTTAACAAGTATTGAAGAAGCCATTGGTATTCAACTTCTTTGCATGGCTTACCCGAACCCGACAACTGATTTTCTGTTTTTGAAAGTTGAAAATTATAACAAAGAAAATTTGTTGTATCACCTTTACGATATTAATGGAAAACTTTTAGAAAGTAAAGAAATAACCAGCAGCGGGGCAACCCTTACAATGAATGGGTTTGCTGCAGGCACTTATTTTTTGAAGGTTATGGATAGCGGCACAGAAGCAAAATCAGTTAAAATCATTAAAAACTAAAAAAACTAAAAAAAACATGAAAACATTATTAACAATTTTCGCATCAGTGGTATGCTCTGCAAGTGTGATTGCTCAGGCACCACAAAAAATGACCTATCAGGCAGTCGTTAGGAATAGTAGTAACGCTTTAGTCCAAAATAGTACCATTGGGATGAAGGTAACATTGCTGCAAGGCAGTGCAACAGGGACTGTTGTATATGTTGAAACGCATGCTCCAAAAACAAATGAAAATGGTTTGTTAAACATTGAAATAGGCGGAGGAAAAGTTGATACGGGAACTTATCAAAATGGCATTTATTGGGCAGATGGGCCTTATTTCTTAAAAACAGAAATTGACCCATTGGGTGCTGCAAAATATACCATTACTGCAACAAGTGAATTGTTAAGTGTCCCTTATTCAAATTATTCAACAGTTAGTAATTATTCAACGGTTAGTGGCGCTTTATTTGGTGTTTCTTGGAAATTTGTTGGTGCATATATTCAAGTTAATCAAGATTCAAGTGATCAACAAATTGAGGGATATTGTTTTATAAACTATTTGGGTGCGGATAAACTATCATTTACATTTAAAGAAATACCAACAGACTACAACGGTGATGGTAGAATCGAATTTGACGAGTTTAGTCCTACATATACATTATTTGGAACGGTCTTAGGTAATATTATTACATTTCCCATACAAAACGATGATATGGAGGATCCATTGACGGGGACATTAATAGGGGATAGTTTAACAATAACAGATGGTTACAACATAGCATTTGATGGTTTCAATGTTAAATTAGTTAAGCAATAATAATACAATAAATTATGAAAAATAAAATAAAAAAAATAATCATCGTATCAACTATGATGATTATTACAGGTGCTTTATTGATACCTGGATGTAAAAAAAAGGAAACTACTCCGCCAGCAAAAGTAACTCCTCCGACCTCAACAAGTTTTGCTGATTTTGAATTTTCGGGAATATTTAACGGCTCTCTTTATTCTGCCGGTTCAAATTCTCCTATTGAAGGCTATGTTACCATTGATGCTGCTGGAGCAACCACGCTCGATCTTTTGTCTGGCAGAATGACAGGAACCTCTGTGAAAACAGGGGGTAATTATAATATCACGATTACTCAGGTTACAGGTATTTTTCAAAATGTAACTAATATTTCAGGTACTATCGAAATCTCAACGAGAACCCTTTATCTTAGTGGAACTAGTATGGATGGAACCCAAGTAACATTGGGTGGTAAAGCTGTCGAAGTTATGACCACTGCAGGTTGGGAAAAATTAAAAAAATCAGCCATATATTTTACACATAACGAAAGTTGCTTGGCATCTATCACTATAAATGGAGTAACATTGAGTGGATTGAATCGCCATTATTCGGAAGGCGGGTATTGTAATCCTTTATATGATTTATGGCGTACTATACATCAAGATAATGACAATGCCCAATCAAAGGTCTTCTGTCATGATATCAAACTTTTAATGTTGGATAAAACATATAAAACATTTACGGATTGTAATACAGCTGCTTTTTACTTAAATAAAAACACCAGTTACAACTATACAGTAAATTGGGAAAACGGACAAAAATCTTCTGGTACCTTTACTTCACCAAGTGGTGGTGGTAACTTACCAATATGTATTTCAAATGATGGACCAGAATGTAATCATAGTTTAGATCAAAAATGGATTGGAACTGACGGGACAGGTTTTAAAATCAACGGAACAAGAGGGAATTTCTATGTCTTTGGTGGAAACTGGAAAATATTGGCTGACAAAGGAATCGTTGCAATGGGTGAAACTAAGATTCGAAATATAAAAGAAATTAACGCTACTACTTGGAGCTGCCAAATTTTATTTCTTCGCATGAATGGTGGAAAACCTGATGAAGTTGCTTGGTCAGCAGATGGAACTATAATTATGAGTAATTATGGTCATACAATAACCATGTCTGCCACCAGCCCTTTTGGAAGTGGCATTGCTTCGGCAACATATGCACTGGTTTTATAAATGTGGAGGTTAAGTTTATTCTAAAAAAAAACTGGTCTGCGAAAGCCAAAGGGCTGACCACCCAATGTGACAAAAAATAAAATTAAATAAAGTGGAGTCCAGAACCCACAAAAAAAAAACGGGGCGGCACCGAAAAGCCATACGAGTAGGAAAATTTTAAATCAAATAAATATGAAAAAAGTTAACAAGTTTTTATTGTTTTTAAGTGTAGGTGTTATTTTTATCTCTTGTTCTAAGGATGCAGCCGATGCAGCCAACAGTTCTGGATTTAGCGCCACAGAAATAAATGGGAGATGGACACATTCGGCCTCTGGTTCAAGCTATTCTATTTCTGGAGTTAGCAGCACAAAAGAAGGTATAGGAAAAGTAGCCGCAGTGGGCACTGCATTTCCTGCTGGTGCATTAAATGGTACTGCGCTTACTGAGGTTACCTTAGTTAGAGGTGGATATTGGGAGGCCGAAAGCCATACTTATTATCCATCAACAGGCTGGACAACCTCCTCCAAAACCATCGGACTGGCTATGGCAAGCGATAAAAGATCTTTTA